>Ga0233444_10000928_pt1 | contig 35031 bp, 41 predicted proteins | sample SI_124_October20_6_FD_182792 | JGI IMG/M metagenome (GOLD analysis project Ga0233444, IMG submission 182792) | Seawater microbial communities from Saanich Inlet, British Columbia, Canada - SI_124_October2016_10_MG | ecosystem: Environmental > Aquatic > Marine > Inlet | place: Canada: British... | reverse complement strand
CGATTGTTTGTAGAAGGAGCATTTGATAACTCAGCGGACAATCCTATGAATCCAGACCCTAGCAGAGATGTACCTTGGGGACAGATGTCAGAAGATGAAATGTTCTTCGGAGCATTTACTTGGAAAAATGTAGACTAGTTATAGTTTACCAATAGGCGTAGAACTAGAAGCACTCATATTCCAAACTTGTTTCTTTTCTACGCCTTTCTTTTGAGCAAATTTCTTACTATCGCAGTTACTACACACATGAAAATAATTGTTACTTAGGCGTTTAGGATCCATGCTGCCCCTTGCACGTTCAAACTCTGTGTTACAATTGTCGCATCTAAACACACATACAGTATATTCGCGTGTATAGGCGTGTTCCTTGCCTGTTTTACTTTTTCTGTGATAAAAATTTTTTTTCTTGTATTCAGATATAAACATAGTGTTATTTACATTAAGATTACAAAACATACCGATAAATACATTAAGGAGTATTCATGTTTGCGCTAAATTTAACTGATTCTGCAGAAAAAAGAATTGAACAACTTTGCAGAGAAAACCAAGTATATGCAGTACAATTAGGCATTAAATCAGGAGGATGTGCAGGTTTTGAATACGAATGGAAATTTGCTGAACAAGAAGATTATAATAGTCAAGACAAATTAATTTTATTGCGTGAAGGAAAGTTGTTAGTTAAAGAAAATGCAAAACCTTATCTTTATAATTGCGAAATTGACTACACTAAAACTTTATTTTCACAGGTTTTTGAAATCAAAAACCCTAACACAGTATCAGAATGCGGTTGTGGCATAAGTTTAACATTTGACGAACAACTGCTAGACAATAATATAGAAATATTGGAGCTCAAATAATGGCAAGACAAGAAGTAAACATTGGTGTAGAAGGTAATGACGGCACTGGCGATAGTATACGCGAGTCGTTTCGTAAAACAAATGAGAACTTTCAAGAACTGTATGCAGTATTTGGCGCCGGCGGAACTATAGATTTTGCTGATTTAAATGATACTCCTGCAGACTATGTAGGTTCAGCAAGTAAAATTATAGCTGTTAAACAAGATGAACTTGGAGTTGAATACATTGAACTAGCATCGGACGGAGCAAAAACAGGTAATCCTGCTGATGATTCTGTTACGTTTGATTACAGTGTCCCGGGTAAACTAATTATTGAAACAACTTTTTCTACTATATCGTCTGATAAAAACCCTGAACTAGGTGGCGGTCTTAACGCAGATAACTTTCCCATAGGAAAAGTAGACGTAAGTGATGCCGGCGCACTTACCCTTAGTGCAAAACACGGTGAAACTTTTACCATTGAAGATTTAGTTATAGACAAAAGACATGCAGGCGAGAATTATCTCAAGCGGGGTGCTCCAGGCGCAACTGCTAATCTTAGGGACGAACCTGCAGACGTAAGCGAATACACGTTTACAATAGATAGTTACAATGCTACAAAAATTACACTAACATCCCACGGTCTTGATAGCGGCTCTAACGGTACTCCGTATGTTTATAGCTCAACTGGATCGGCTGCTACCGGACTAACAAATAATACTACGTATTATATAAGAGTAGTTGATAACGATACTGTTTCTTTACATAATTCCAGTTCAGATGCTTTAACAAATACCGGAGGAGTGTCCATATCAGGCGGAACTGGTGTACAAACACTCAGAGATACTAGTTACGATTCTAATCTAGCAGGTAACTGGCTAGCTAACGAAGCACTGCCGAGAAAGAGTGCAGTACGCAGACAAGGAGATTCGTTAACCGGTGAATTATACTTGCACGACCATCCTGGAGATTTAGCCGGTGCCGGAACTCCGAATGGTGTTGATGATCTACAAGCAGCTACAAAGTTATATGTTGACAAAGCAGGATTTACTTCTACAACTAACTTATATGTTAATACACAGGGCGATGACTATCAAATCGTTACTCCTGCTGGAAAAGAAGGTAGATCGTCTGCGTATGCTTATAGAACGCTTAACAAGGCCTGTGAAGCAGCAGAAGAACTGCAAATTGCTGCTCCTTACGAGCCAGGTCCTTATATGCAAACAGTTACGCATAGTGACGGTGCAGATCCTTCTCAAATTACAACAGCAGGAATAAAAAGTGTAGATGCAGGAAGAATACCTGCTAAAACAATACTTGAAGCAAATAAAACATTTATACAAGCAGAAGTAATTGCATATATTAATCAAACTTATCCTGATTTTGATTACGCTGAAAGCATATGCTCAAGGGATCTAGGTTACATAATTGACTCTGTTATTCTTGACACTTTATCAGGCGACAACGCAAACTATCTAAGTAGATGGGCAGGAATAAGATATTATTCTAATAATAGCGCCAAAGTAGCAATCACTACACAACTTACAGAGACAGTTGCAGGAATAGACTACGCAAAGGCTCTAGCAGATCTTATACTTAGAAACTCTACGGTAACTGCTCTGCAAGACGAAGTAGACCAGACACTAGGCGCTGCATCTTTTGCAACTACAGGCGATAGAGATTCTGCAATTGCATCAGTTACCGCAAAGTTTGATATAGTTACAACTACTATCGAAGATGGTGTATTTGATGCTCCGAACATTGTAGACGGATCAGTATATCAATTGTATATAACAAATGGCAGTACTGGATATGTTGATCAGGGAAATCCGACTAATACAGACCTATTGCCGGGTAAGTTAGTCAAAGGAAAAACGTCAGGTGCTAAAGCTATTATTGTAAGATACAGTGCAGAGTCTCTAACTGGAGGATTGCCAGTAGGAAACGATGAATTAGAACTACAATTAGTTGAGCCTATAGAATTTATAGCAGACGAATTAATAGAATTTGGTAATACTGTACGTAGAAATCAAGTTACAATAATGGTTGAAACTGGACAGTACGAAGAAGATTATCCTATTAAAGTTCCAAACAACGTTTCGATTGTAGGTGATGAATTTAGAAGAACTATTATTAGACCTAAAATTAGAAATTCCCACAGCCGCTGGGCAAATACTTATTTTTATAGAGATGCAGAGTTTGACGGACTAACTGGCGATAGTTCTAGTGCGTCAGGTTACCCAGATCCTAATCTTCCTGTAACAGGGACAGTGTATACTAATCCACTTACTTCAGCAGTAGATGGATATTTCGGTTATCACTATACTTTAGATCCTAGTAATCCATGGAACGTTAGTAGTAACGGACTTACCTCAAATAATAAAATACCATACACAGCAGCTCCAACACTAATAGAACTTAACAAAGACTTTATTATTGAAGAAGTTATACAATTCATTGGTGTAACTTACCCGGCACTAGTATACAACGAAGCTAAGTGCAGAAGAGACACAGGACTAATTATTGATGGTATAATAAGCGATTTAACATTTACTGGTAGGGAAAACAGTTTAGAAAATCAATCAGCATACTTTACAGGCTCAGTAGCAGGACAAGAAACAGAAACAGAAGCGGCTATAAATTATATTAAAACCATTGCAGCAGATGTTTTAAACAATCAAAATTTTGCTGCACTAGGAAGTGTTCCGCAAGTTATTGATATAACTAAAACAGCAGAATCAGGTTCGCAATTAGCATTAAACAGTCTTGTAGATCTTGTCAAGTTTGCATTTGACGCAAATTATAATCCTGCTAAGAGTAACTTAGACATGGATGTATTCTTAATGAATGATGCTACAAGACTTACTGGTATTACTGTGCAAGGGCACGGTGGATTTATGAGCGTACTAGATCCAGATGGTCAGGTTCTAACTAAGTCTCCGTATGTACAAGTGGGTTCAAGTTTTAGTCAAAGTATTAATAGACAGGCGTTTAGGGGCGGTATGTTTGTAGATGCATTCTGTGCTAATTTGCCTATGGCTGTTACTAGTAAAAGTGGACCTTTTGAATTAAGTGTTGAAAGCGGTGCAGGAGAAGGTTTGTATAACAAAAAACCGCAGACTCCTTGTCCTTTCTATCTTGACGGGGAAAGGTTCCAGGTTAATGCGGTACGCAACTGGGATCCCGAAACTGGAACTGCTACACTTATATTAGATAGAACATCTAATAACGGCACAGGATTTACTGGTAACACTTCTACCTTACTTAATCTAGATCTCGACAGCCTTCCACTTGATATCACTGTCCAAACCGGCGGCAACAGAAGCATGCTCGGAAACGACTTTACACAAATTAACGACTTGGGATATGGATTAGTTGTTGCTAACGGCGGCTTATCAGAAATGGTATCACAGTTTACGTATTATTGCTGGACTGCGTTTTATGCTAAAAACGGTGGCGAGATTAGATCGCTTAATGGTTCAAATGGTTACGGCGAGTACGGACTAGTATCAGAAGGCGCAGATCCTAACGAGATACCAGATGCTGTTACACTGCGTGACAACATGGTGCAGCCAATTAAAACGTTCGAAGCAGAAGTAACTTTAGAATTTTCTACAAACGTTAACTTGCCGGCAGGAGAAGTTTTGGTTAACTCTGACTCTACTGCAACGGGCACTGTTATTTGGGACACATCGGGCGAATACACAAAAGTTTATCTATCTGACGTAACAGGTACGTTTAGTACTAGTCTTGATATAATTAAAACTAGTGACGACAGTAACCTAGGCTCCCCAACTTCTGTAACTCTTGGTAACATAATTAACGACCAAAGAGCGCTATTTGTTTATGTGTACGATGCTGCGCATGAAATTCAAAATAGAGGTGAACTTGAAATCTACCATGCAGATGCTACACCAAATGCGGTGTTTGGAAGATACGAAGTTACAAGTGTACAAAAGTCAACGGATTATATTGTAGGTGGTCACTTTAATATTGACGTTGACAGCGTAGCAGGAGCCTATTCAGGTTCAGGGACCACTGCAATTTTTACTGTAGGAAAAACACAAAGTGGTTATAGACTTTATGAGCTTACTGGTGGTATTGGATATGTTGCAAGCGAAACAATTACTATTCCGGGAGACGACCTAGGAGGCACAACACCAACTAATGATCTTACAATTACTATTGATGCTGCAAGCGGCTCTGGTGTAATACAAGAAGTTTCACTAAGCGGTACACCACTTGCTTCCTCGACAGATCCTAAACATGACGGACAAGTTTATCGACTATCTTTTTCTGCTGCAAATAGCGGATTTAGTAACGATGGCTTGATAACACGCCTACAAGAAAATACTATCGGAACTTTTAGACAAAACGGAACTTTTGTATTATCCGGTGCAGCTAATCCTGCAGACTTAGTCATACGTCCTAGTACTGCTGTTCTGTTTGACGAAAGTACAGAAACTACGTACAGAAGTATTAGTTTCCAATCGACTGGATCAACAGGCGAAGAATTAGACGCAAACAGCGTCTTAACAGGATTTGATATAAACTTCGATTATATAAGATTAATTGTTGATGCCGCAGCAGCAGCTGACACCACTACGGCTTATATCAACAGCGGAACAAGTTGTGGTGCAACCCTAGGAGACAAAGCAATTGCTGTTGTTCCTATAACAGAAGCCAATGAGGTTGCAAGATTAAACAACAACGATATGATCTTTGGTTGGGGAGGCAAGATACATAAAATTACTCAACTGTTGCGCACTAGTCAAGCGCCGTACAACGAAGACTTCGATGTAGTATTCATTGCAGACGTTACAGACAGCGATATTAATTCACCTGCAACAGCAGCAGGTATCTCAACACCTGTAATAGTAGGTGCAAATACCATTACACTAAGAACAGGATTAGCTGCTTCAGAGCCAGCAACTATTACAATTAACATATCAACTTGTAGGGCAACGGGTCACGATTTCTTAGATATTGGTACAGGAGGGTTTAACACAAGTAACTATCCGAACGTATTGTTAGGATTGCCTAGAGCTCCTGATCAATCCAAAGAAGTACAAGAACGAAGTAAAGGTCGTGTGTTCTACGTAAGTACAGACCAAAACGGATTCTTCCGTGTAGGTAAGTTCTTTACTGTAGACCAAGGTACTGGAACAGTTACATTTAGTGCCAGTATTGCTCTGAGTAATTTAGACGGTATAGGATTTAAACGAGGCGTTGTTGTTGCTGAATTTAGTACAGATACTGGAATGTCTAATAACGCAACTGATACAGTTCCTACACAGAGTGCTGTTAGAGGGTATGTAAATAGACGTTTAGGGTTTGATCATAACGGTGATGACGTTGCTGGTGTAATTGGTCCTGGTGCTGTTCCACTTGACGGCAGTAAGGGAATGACTAACAATTTGAACATGGCTAGTAGTAGAATTATTAATTTATCATCACCATCTTCTGATAGTGACGCAGTTAACAAAAGCTATGTTGATGGTAGAATAGGCGATTACGATAGTTTTGAGGAATTAAGAAACAGTAGTTTTGTGGATGTATTAGAAAATCAAATTTTGGTTACTACAGGCCACAAGAAATTAATAATCGATGCTGACATTATCGGCGGCATAGGTTCTTTTGCGCCTGGCGACCAATTTACTGCTAGTGTTAACAACGGAACCGGTACTATTGTACAAGTTTTAACAAGCGTTGATCCTATACTGGGGAATATACAAACGATTGTATATCAAGATACTTCTACTCCTGGTGACTCTATAACGTCTAGCGATGTCATAGAAGTAAGCGGGGGAGCGACAGGGCAAGTAATAAGAGATCCTGTAGACGAAATTAGTAATGGTATAGAAGGTGCTGGAAGTGATATAGATTTAACAGTTGCACGTTCTGAAACAAACACTACCCTAGAGTTTAATTATAAAGCCGGAAGCATAGTTAATGCAGACGTAAGTCCATCAGCAGCTATTGCACAAAGCAAACTGAATATGAATTCTGCTACTACAAGAGCTAGTGCTTCAGGAATTACCCAGGCTAATTTAGGTGTAGCCAGCTTTGACAGTGGAGATTTTACTGTAACTAACGGCTGGGTAACACTAAAAGCTAACGATGTAGACTTTAGTGATTTGCCACTGTTAGCTACTAATACAGTGATAGGCAATGTTAGCGGCAGTACAACAAGTCCAACACAAGTAAGTGTTACTCAAACTGGCGCAGCAAATAGTTTATTAAGAACACAAAGTGATGGATCTATACGAGTAGCGAGTTTAAGATTAGGCGGTAGTAATGCATATCAAATTTTATCGCTTTCTGGTACTACCCTATATGTTAAGACGCCAGGACAAGGAACTGTGTTTAGTGCTTCGGGAACAAGTAGTGCTAATTTGGTAGCGACTATGGGCGGAACACTTTCATCTCTAAATATTACGCCCGGGACCGACAACACTTACAGTATAGGAACAGCTTCGTTAAGATACAATACAATTCATGCTAGCGTGTTTAACGGAACAGCAACAAATGCAAAGTATGCTGACTTAGCTGAGATGTATGCAGCAGACGATGCATATGAACCGGGCACCGTAGTTGTGTTTGGCGGCGAGGAAGAAGTTACGATTACATCTCGAAAGGGCGACAGACGTGTAGCAGGAATTATATCAACTAATCCAGCACACTTAATGAATAGTGAGCTAGAAGCAACTAATCCTGTTGCAGTAGCACTACAGGGTAGAGTTCCGTGCCAAGTATTAGGAAAAGTTGACCAGGGAGATTTGTTAGTTTCAAGTGCAACTCCTGGATATGCTATTGTTGACAATGAAGCAAAGACAGGTTCTATAATCGGTAAGGCACTAGAACACAAAAAAGATCCAGGAAAGGGCATTATCGAAGTAGTAGTAGGGAGAGTATAATGGCACAACAAACTATAAACATTGGCTCAAGGCCAAATAGTGGCGACGGTGATCCGTTGCGCACTGCATTTGATAAAGTAAATGATAACTTTAATGAGCTATATGCCGGAGGTGTAAGCACTGATCTTAGTGGTAGTGTGTTTGGTGATGATAGTACATTACTTGTTGATGCAGTTAACAATGTAATACCAAGTTCAGTGGTTTCTGGCACAGAAGCAACTAATTGGAACACAGCATATGGTTGGGGCGATCACACAGCCGGTGGATACGCTCCACAAACAACAACATATACAAAGACAGAAGTTGATTCAGCAATATCTGCTGTTAATACGTTAGACGGCGATTTTACAGGCAGTGTGTTTGGTGATGATAGTACTTTACTAGTTGATGGAATTAACAATAAGATTGTTGGTGCAGTAGAAACATCAAGTTTAAGAACAAGTGAAACAAGTATTGCACTTGGCAACAACGCTCAATCAAATGGTGGGCAATCTTTATCAATAGGAAACACGGCAATATCAGACAGTTATGGTGTAGCTATTGGTATGCAAACACAAGCCGCAACTTATGATATAAATGTTGGTGCTTTTTCAGGTAAAAACCATATAACAACAGATAACGGATACAGAGTTGCTGTAGGTGCTTTTGCACAACAAAACGCTAATCCAGGAGATGAAACAGGTACAGGTGCAATAGCTATTGGTACTCTAGCAGGTGACGCCAATCAAGGAGCAAATGCAGTTGCTATAGGTCGGTATGCAGGTAGAAACAATCAAGCAGCAAAGAGTATTGTAATTAATGCTACAGATTCAGACTTAGAAAATACAACAGCAGATAGTTTAGTAATTAAGCCAATTAGAAATGCTACAATGACAACCATACTTGGTTACGATGTTACAACAGGTGAAGTTACACACAATGCAGCAATACCAGGGTATACTAATACAGCAGACTTGAAAGCATTAGTAGCGGCAAGTACAGACTTTGATGACTTTCAAGCTAGGATTGCAGCACTTTAAGCAGATACGATAAATATGTATAACAATAGGATTTTGAAGAATGGCAATTACATTAATAAACCTTGGCACTGTTGCAAATGACGGAACTGGCGACGATCTAAGAGAAGCATTTTTAAAGGTAAATCAAAACTTTGAAGATTTAGACATTAGAGTACCTGAATCCACTACAGCAAGTAATCGCGGATCTGGTGAAGGAATATTTTCTAATAAAGCAGACTATGATTTACAATTTAAAAGTATAGTCGCTGGTGAAAATATTACATTAACTGCCACAGACAATCAAATTACATTTGATGCGATTGGCGGGCTGCAACAGCTTATTATAGTGAGTGACACAGGCAGTAAAATTTTAACTGACGGAGATACTCTAAGATTGCAGGGCGGAGACAACGTTGACGTTGAATACGATGCTAGCAATGACCGATTTTTAATTAACTCTGTTTCACAATTGAGCACTGATTTAACTCCTGTACTGTCCGGAACACTAAACGCTAATTCAAACTCTGTTACCAATCTTGGAACGTTGAATACTGCTAGTGCACAGTTAGGCAACAATTTTCTAAAAACAATAAACGGAGAAAATTTAAATCTTTCGGCAGAGGGTGGCGGCCAAGTATTGATATCAGGTAACGACCTAATAGTAAATCAAAATATCCAAGTAGGTAACAATATTTCAGGCAATGTTATAGGCAACGTAACTGGAAATTTAACTGGAAACGTAACTGGAAATGTAACTGGAAATGTAACTGGATATCATCTAGGAGACATGAGCGGATCTGTGTTTGCCGATGACAGCACATTGATGATTGATTCTGTAAACAAAGAAGTACGCGGTACATTTATAGGTGATATAGTAGGAGATATCGACGGTGATCCAAGTCTTACATTAACTACTCCAGGCACAACTCCTAACGAAGCAATTAATCTAGCACCTAAAGGAGATGTTAGCGCAGTTAATATAATAGCAGATGAAGTAAAACTATTTAGTAGTCCTATAACAGATACTATAAATGCTGCTGCTGGATTAGAAGGATTAATTTACGGAGCTGACGTTAGGCGCCACTTTACTAATTTAGACTTAGGCGAAACAGTTGCTAACATTACAAGCTGGATGGACTATTTAATACATTCATCATCTTTAGAATTAGGGTCATTTACCACACCATCAGGAATAACGATAGACCTAGGGGAAGTCTAAATGTTAGATTTATGGTCTGTTGTCTCTGGAACTTCCTTAGGGATTATTGAGGAGAGAATTACAGCTTCAATACCACTGCCTGTCAATGCTACATACCAATCATCACTGGCATTGATAAGCGGAACACTGCCTCCAGGGTTAAGAATAACAGATTACGAACTAACAGGTACACCTTTTGAAGTGACACGCACAACAGTGTTTACGTTTGTGTTACGTGCTACATTTGAAGGACAAATACAGGATCGAGCACTAAAACTTACAGTCGAAGGCGCAGACGAACCAGTGTGGTTGACCGCTGAAGATTTACTTGCTATCGGTCCTAACGATACTTTTTTTATCTTAGATAGTAGCCCAGTAGACTTTCAACTAGAAGCAACCGATACAGATCTTATAGCAGGACAAGAATTAGAATTTTATATTAAACCAGGTAACGGAGAGTTGCCTCCGGGAACACAATTAACTACTGATGGTAGAATAGTAGGAGTAGTTGATCCAATACTTGCGCTAGATAAAGCAGCGTCTACAGGAAAATTTGACACTAACGGTTTTGGAACATATCCGTTTGATTTTGCGCCCTTGCCAGCTAATGGTTTTAGTAGTTTCTTTTATGACAGCTCATTTTTTGATCTGAGTATTCCGACACGATCACCAAGAAAACTTAATAGATACTATGAGTTTATTGTGAGCGTAACAGATGGCGAAAGTGTGATAGATAGAAAATTTAGAATTTATGTTGTAGGCGATGACTTTTTACGATCAGACAACACTATAATGCAAAGTGCAAATGGAATATTTGGTGCAGACACTACATATGTTCGAACTCCAATATGGTTAACTCCTGCAAATTTAGGATTTAGAAGAGCTAACAATTATCTAACAATTTTCCTTGACGTTTTAGATACATCAAACTTGCTAGGTAAATTAATTTATGTACTAGAAGACTTTAACGACGACGGCACTGTGAGTACGTTGCCGCCTGGACTTGTTCTAGATCAAAACACAGGAGAGCTAGCAGGTAGAGTTCCTTATCAGCCAGCAGTTACAAAAGAATACAAATTTACTGTTAATGCAACACGGTATACAGCAGAGCTCGACGTAATCAGCATTGTTGGCACCTTTTACGAAGATGCTCTAATGGGTACAAATAGTTTTAAGGTTTTTAAACTAGAACAAAATAGCGGCGGGATCTTTAATGCGTTAGATGACGGCGTGAATGATCTAGACGAATTATTAGGCCGAAAAATTAAATTAGGAAACTTTGAATACAAAGCAGTATCAACAGATGCAACTGATCCTGATTACGATGTTATATTTTTAGAAACTACTCTAAATCCAGAATTTCCAATTGTATTAAACAAACAAGCTGCTCCGGGGGACACGCTCCTTTATGTAGATAGTTTAGACGCTGCTAAAAGAAAAAAACTAGAAGGTAGCAGCCTTAACTTTAACGATAACGAACAGCATGCAATAGAGAGTGTTGTTCCTTACATCGAGTGGGAAATTATATCAACATCAGGCGGTACTATAGATATTGACTTTGCTAGTTTAGGTCTAGCACAGCCTGCACCCGGCGAAACTAAGGAACAACAAATACAAAGAGTTTTTGCTAACAGTTTAGGCCCTACCTATGTTATAAAAACAGAAGACAGTTTTATAAGATTTACAACTCCTAGAACTGCTAATTCTAATGCTAACACAGTTAACAAAGTTTTTGTAAGTCAAGATAGCACACCCGGTGATATAAAACTAACTTTAATTAGTGACAGTACTGACATAATTGTTTTAGATAATCCACTAGGACGTACTATCACAAGCGGTACAACTACCGGTGTTGCTCTCTTTAAAAATGGTAGTTTTAGCAGAAATATAACAACTTCAAACGAAGACGAGGTTACAAGACCGAGCAAAGCTAAAACATTTACAGTAAATATTTTAGGAGAAGTAGACTCAACAATAAATTGGTTGACTGATTCTAACATAGGTATAATAAGTGCAAACTTTACAAGTACCTTTGGCGTCAGAGCAGAAACTTCAATACCAAAGACAAAACTTGTATATACCCTTGTAGACGGAAAATTGCCCCCGGGGTTAAGTTTATTGTACGATGGTGAAATAGTAGGGAAAGTTAGACAATTCGGAGACGGCGATATAACAGGATTGACTATTTTTGATCAAGGAGAGTTAATCATTGATAAAAACGAAACTACTATCGATCGAACATATACGTTCACTGTTGATGCTAGAGATCGCTTTGGTTACTCTGCTATACAAAGAACATTTACAATAGATGTTATAGACCCTAACGATTTACTCTATAGTAATATATATATGAAGCCTTATCTCAAAGAAGATATAAGAACAGAGTTTAGAAATTTTATCAGTGATTCAAGAGTGTTTGAACCTTCTTTGATATATAGACCCAACGATTCAGAGTTTGGTTTGCAGCGAGATTTAAAAATATTAGCATATTCCGGAATAGAAACAAAAGCTATAGAAGAGTTTGCACGAGCAACAGTTAAATTTCATAAAAAAAGAAGATACAATGTAGGTGCAATAAAAAAAGCAGTTGCAAAAGAACCAGGAACTAATAATATTGTATACGAAGTAGTTTACTTAGAAATTATAGATACAAAAAAACCTACTAATTCTAGATTAACTAATAAAACAGTTGTAATAGATTCTTCTAATAAAATTACAGTGGATAGTAAAAAGTTTATAGACAACGATGACACTTCTACTTACAGTTATAGGCCTACATATCCTAACCCGATAAGAGTTGATAGCAATGCAATTACAGCTAACAACGGTAACAACGGTGTACAGTACATTTCTAATATAGATAATATGCGAGAAGAAATTAGTAAAATTGGTATTACCGAAGGAGATTTTTTACCGTTATGGATGAGAACTGCACAAGAAATGACTGCATCAGAACTTGGATTTATAACAGCTATACCACTATGCTACTGTAAACAAAACGGCGCTGATCAAATTATTGCAAATATTGCAGAAACTAATTTTAATTTTCAAAATCTAAGTATAGAGATAGACCGATATATAATTGACTCGACAGCAGGGTCTTCACAAGAACAGTATATACTATTCGCAAATTATCAATTCAACGTATGAAAAGTATAAATATGTAAAAGAGGAATAACAATGGCCAGTAATATAATTAGTAATACAATAGACGAAAACTTCCCTGTAGCAGGACAGGATAATGATTCCCAGGGTTTTCGAAACAATAATGCTATTATAAAATCAGGACTTGCAACAGCCGGAACTGAAATAACAGATTTACAAAACAATACAGCAAAAACTAATACAGATAGTAATTTTGCTGGCAACGAAATTGTAGATGCAACTCTAGCATCAGCGGCAGAAAAATATTACGAAGGAGGCACTGTTACTTCAGGACAAGAAATTAATTTTAATAACGGCCTTTATCAGAGCTTTACACTATCTAACGACGTAGCATTTACGTTAAGTAATTTTCCAGATAACGCTAGATTAGGCAGAATGCAAGTAGAACTCCGTAGCAACAGCTTAGGAACACCAAGAGTAGCTGCTTTTGCATATTCGGGCGGCACAATCAAACCTGATGACAGCTCTGCATGGTCAGGGACAACAATATCTATGTCACACGATGAAAATCCTATTATAATTGAATTCTGGACGTATGACGAAGGGCTAACTGTTTTTGCAAAGTATTTAGGCCAATTTAGTTAATGCATCCGTTAATCAGTTCTTTGCAAGACTTATCTGATAGTCAGCTAGAAGAAAAAATTGTCGATTTGCAAGGAAAATACTTTTCATCAGGGAACACTGATGTTCAAAACCAAATTGTTATGCTTCTTGATGCTTATAAAGAAGAAGCGCAAACTCGCCGGCGTTTACAATATCAAAAATCTATACTAAATTCTCAGGAAAACGGCGAAACAGGACTTGACAGTTTAATCAATGTAAGTTAAATTAAGTGTATGCTTATGAAAACTGACGACTTAGGAATTCCACGATTCTCCAATAAGGATCTAATAGATATGATATACAGCGGCAACGCTGATAAATGTCATGTAGTTCTATGCGACTCTTCGGATGATATAGATATGTTTAACAAAGCAATGGAAGAACAAGGCTTTGATAAACTACAAAAATATATTCCATTAGATGTAGATCAAAAGACTTTTGACAGTGTATGTCAAGGTGAATGGTTTATGCCTGATGAATACAAAGACATCAATGTATATGAATATGTACTAGGCAAAGCAGAAACACCCTGCCCACAACACGTACAAGATCGTATATGGGAAGAAATGGAACAATACAAGCAACGTGATATGCATAACTTATTACGTTACATGATCTATCTTGTAGACTTTATGCGTGAGAACAATATTGTATGGGGAGTAGGTAGAGGTAGTTCTGTAGCAAGTTATGTGTTATACTTGATAGGTGTGCATAAAATAGATTCAATCCAGTTTGGATTGGATTGGAGAGAGTTCTTAAGATAAATACGCATATAACTCATTAGGAGAAAATTACAATGTCAAGAAAAGATATAGGAAGAAAAGTTTATAAGTCAATGCAAGGAAAACAAGTTGATATGGACTTACTTCGAAAAAGAAATGAATTAACACCGGCTGTAGGAAATGCTCGTGTAAATGCACGTGGCGACGAGCTTGGACCCGGCGGCAAGATTGTTAAAAAACGTGAAGATGTTATTAATGAATACTATCGACAAAATCCTTACACAGTGGTAGACGAAGAACCGGTTAAGCCAGATACTTCTAAAACTCCTGCAACTAATGAACCTGTTGCAATGGAAAAATCTTCAACAACTAAAAAAACTACGAGAGCTCAGGAAGCAGTCGAGGCTGTGGAAGATATTGAGTGGGTAGAAGATGAAGATGGTAATTTTATTCCTAAGGAAGGTTAAAAATGGCGAAAAATCTAAATGCATTTGTAGGTAAACCTAGAGCACTTGGAGAACGGGTATTAGTATCCGACATGTATTTTGGAGAGCAAACAACTGCTAGTGGTATTGTACTATCAAACGATGATGGAACAACTCGAGGCATATATCCAAGATGGGCTAAGGTTTACGATAAAGGATCAGACAACACAGATCCTTTTAGTCAAGGACAATGGATCCTTATTGAACATGGTCGTTGGACTAGAGGCTTTCTCGTAAACGACGGCAAGCAGGAACTTGAACTTAGAATGGTAGATCCGGAAGCTATTCTTGCTTACACCGATGAAAAACCAGATAGTGTTCAACTAGGATTTGAATACAGTAACGGTTCTACTGCTACAATTTCATAATTAGTATTATTACCAAAAAAGTTGACTTCTTAGTAGTTTTAGTTTATACTAATACAACAACTAAGGAGTCAATATGAAATTACCTCAATTACAAAGTCCTAGTGCCATTAGTACAACTGGAGCAACAGGCATCACTTTAATGATTTTACACATAACAGGCCATCTTACAGGGTGGGCATGGCCTATTCTTTACGTAATGTTGATCCTTTCTGGAGTTGGACAAGAAAATCGCAAGGTAAGATAATGGCTACTCACGGCATGATAGATTTAGAAACACTCGGTGTTGAACCAGACAGTGTTATAATGACACTTGGTGCAATTAAATTTGATCCGTTTTCAGATATTGAACCACACAGTGGACTTTATCTACGCTGTGATGCAGAAGAACAAAGCGAACAGTTAGGTAGAAGTATAGACGATAACACACTAGCGTGGTGGGGTAAACAGTCTAAAGAAATTCAAGACGAAGCATTTGGGGATCACGACCGTGTTTCGATGGACAACTTAACTAAGCAATTAAACAAATGGTGCGTAGGTTTAGATTATATCTGGTGTCAGGGTCCTACATTTGACTTTGTTATATTACAGCACTTATATAAAAATATCGGTAAGCCTGCACCGTGGAACTATTGGCAGATTAGAGATAGTAGAACGTTGTTTGCTATGATGCCTTCAGATCCACGTAAAGCAATACAAGAAAGTTTGCATAATGCACTTGCTGATTGCTATTATCAAGCAAAATGTGTTCAGCAGTCGTACAAACATTTTGGAGTTACCCAACGATGAAAAAGTATTGGCGTCTATGGGCAAAAGCAATAGGCGAAAAAGAAGGAACAACTGATAGGGAAGCAGACAAGATAGCAATGATTAGAACTATTATTGTTGGTGTTAACTTTATTACTTGTTTCTTTATTATAGCAGGCAATATACATAACTGGTGATATAACATGAAAGTAGGATTTAGTTGTTCGACGTTTGATATGCTTCATGCGGGGCATGTTCAAATGCTAAGAGATGCAAAAGATCAATGTGATTATTTAATGGTAGGATTGCAAATGGATCCCAGTGTAGATCGTCCTGGTAAAAATTCACCCATTCAAACTATCGTAGAAAGATACACACAACTTAAAGCAGTTGGCTACGTGGACGAAATTATTCCGTATGGTACAGAACAAGACTTAGAAGATATCTTGACTATGTATCATATTGATGTTAGAATATTAGGTGAAGAATATAGAGATAAAGACTTTACCGGAAAGGACATATGTCGTCAACGAGATATAGATCTATACTTTAACAAAAGAGATCATAGATTTAGCTCAAGCGGTTTACGTAAACGAATAGCAGAGAGAGAAAAATAGATGAAAGAATTATGGGTAGAAAAGTATCGTCCAAAAACAGTAGACGGCTATGTGTTTCGTGACGATGCACAACGAAATCAAGTAAATACATGGATTAAAGACAAGACTATTCCGCATTTGCTGTTTAGTGGTAACGCAGGTATTGGCAAAACAACACTTGCAAAACTTTTGTTTAATGAACTTGAAGTTAATGACTTAGATGTACTGGAAATTAACGCAAGTCGCACCAACTCAGTTGACGATGTAAGAGATAAAATTGTTAACTTTGTACAGATGATCCCATTTGGGGACTTTAAGGTTGTATTATTAGATGAAGCAGATTACTTATCGCCAAACGCTCAAGCAGCTCTCCGTGGGGTTATGGAGGAGTATCATACTACTGCTCGTTTCATTCTCACTTGTAACTATCCAAATCGTGTTATACCCGCTTTGCATAGTAGGTGTCAAGGTTTCCACATTGCTAAGATTGACCAAACTGAGTTCACAGCTAGAGTTGCTGAAATCCTTATCACTGAAGGTGTTACTCCTGATTTGGATACGTTGGATACCTACGTAAAAGCAACATATCCGGACTTGCGTAAATGTATTAACATGGTGCAAATGAATGTGCAAGATAATAGTTTACTAAAGCCGAATGAAGGTGACACAGGCGAGAGTGACTGGAAACTTGAAATGGTTGAACTGTTTAAAGCAGGCAAGATTCAAGAAGCACGTAAATTACTGTGTGGTGCAATTCGTCCAGAAGAGATGGAAGAAGTATATCGTTGGCTGTATGACAACATAGAACTATTTGGTTCTGATGAACAACAGGATCAAGCAGTGCTAACAATTAAACAAGGGTTGGTGGATCATACACTAGTGGTTGACCCAGAGATCAACTTAGCGGCTACGCTCATAAGGTTAAGTCGTCTTTAATGCCGCAACTCTAATATGACTTATATTGTAACAGATAATTGCATTAAATGTAAACACATGGACTGTATAGAAGTCTGTCCAGTAGACTGCTTTTACGAAGGCGAAAACATGCTTGTAATCAATCCAGACGAATGTATAGATTGCGGTGTGTGTCAACCAGAGTGCCCTGTAGACGCAATAGTTCCTGAAAATGCCATATCTACTACAGAAAAAGAAAAATGGCTAAACATCAATATTCTTTATAGTAACAAATGGCCTAATAAAACTGTTTTCAACAATAGTGAAGTACCAGAAGACGCTGAAGAATATGCCCACGTCGAAAACAAATATGAAAAATATTTTTCACCAAATCCAGGAAAAGGAGACTAATATGGAAAAAATAATACTTACAGATTGTGACGGCGTAATTTTGAATTGGGAATATGCATTTACGTGTTGGATGGAACAGCACGGACATACACAAGTAGAAAATGCAAACTTCCTTTATAACATTGGTGATCGTTTTGGTATAACACCAGAAACAGGTAAGTTGCTAGTTAAGCAGTTTAACGAAAGTGCTGCCATTGGATTCCTTCCAGCATTGCGTGATGCAATGTATTATGTAAAAAGGTTGCACGAAGAACACGGTTATGTATTTCGTTGTATTACTAGTTTAAGTTTAGATAAAAATGCGTACAAGTTGCGTAAAATGAATTTAGAAAAGTTGTTTGGAGAAACAGCTTTTGAAGAACTAGTTTGTCTAGATACAGGTGCAGACAAAGATGAAGCACTTGCACCATACAAAGACACAGGGTTGTATTGGATTGAAGATAAATTAGAAAATGCAGTTTGTGGACAAAATTTAGGTTTAAAGTCAATACTAATTGAACACGGATTTAATATGAACGACGAACTTCCAGATGGTATGACTAAGGTGGTTAACTGGAAGGAAATATACGATCACATAACAGGAGATGAAAAGTGACAAACGAAAATGAAAAGATGCTTACTTGGGTAGAGAGTATCAAACTATGGCATTATGATCGTAATCTAATTACGGGTTCTGACGATAAAACACAGTTTGCTAAACTTATACAGGAAGCAGGAGAACTGTCAGATAACATTTGTAAAGGTAAAGATATTAAAGATGATATCGGTGACATGATTGTAGTACTGATTAATATCGCAGAGCGTAATGGGTTAAGTTTGACTGAATGTTTGGAGGTAGCATATAACGATATTAAAGATCGTAAAGGTCGTATGATAGACGGTGTATTTGTTAAAGAAGCAGATGAGAATCTTAGAAAACCCAGCAAGCCAACATATAAAAATACAGCATCTGGACAAACCAGATATTAGGAGTAATTATGAAAAAAATAATAGGATTAATAGTATTGTTTACAGCATGTTCTGTAAACGCTCAAGGGGTGAGCTTAAAAGTAATTAGTGTAGATCCTGTATACAAAAATGTTACACGGCATCAGACTGTAACAGAAACTCGAAAAGTTTGCTATCGAGAAAATCAATCAAGCGGCTTACTTGAAAGAGTAGTAGACGGTGGATTCGGAAGTACTGAAGGTCTAGTTGGCACTGGAGTCGGTGTTGCAATAGGTAGCGAAATCGGCGGCGGCAGGGGTAATGATGCAGCAAAAATTATTGGCGGCTTAATAGGTAATAAGATAGGCAACAACATTGCCAATAATAAGCGCAATCAGTGCGAATACGAGGATATTCAGCGCCAACAGCCGTATACTGTGCAAGAAATAAGCAAATACAAAATTACAGTGGAAATGGAAGATTCTCAATTCGTTGTAACAAGACAATATCAGCCTAGAGTAGGTGATTATATACCAGTAAGTTTAAACGTTTATTAAAAGGAGAGCAGATTGAAGGTTAAACTAATTAGTCATTCGCAAGCGCCGGATCACAGTGATTCAGCATTAGATTTAGTTGCATACTGTGCAAGAGTAAGTAATCCAGATAATCAAAACAATAAACTAACAAATGAAAAACTTGTAAAGTATTTGATGAAACACAAACACTGGAGCCCGCTTGAAATGGTGAGCGTTTGTTTGGAAGTAGAAACAACCAGAGACATAGCAAGACAATTGCTACGTCATAGAAGTTTTAGTTTCCAAGAGTTTAGTCAACGTTATGCTGACCCAACAAAAGACTTGGACTTTGTGACTCGCGAAGCACGATTACAGGATCCTAAGAATAGACAGAACAGCATTGCACTTGATATGTCTGATGAATACGAAGGTGGCTTACAAGATCGTTGGTATCAATGGCAAGAACGAGTTATACACGAAGCCAAGAACGCTTACCAGTGGGCTGTTGATAATGGCATTGCCAAAGAGCAGGCAAGAGCAGTACTACCGGAAGGAAACACGTTAAGCAGGCTGTACGTTAACGGTACGTTACGTAGTTGGATACATTACATTGAGTTACGTGGTGCTAATGGTACACAACAAGAGCATATGGATATTGCTTATGCTGTAGCAGATGTTATAGCAAAGATATTCCCACTCTCGGCAGATTTATGATGGGAGGTAACTGGCAAGCAGACCCTCAACGATCTATAGAAGAAAAATTTGCGTGGTTGCCTATACGCAGTGGGTCTAAAAAACATATATGGTTAAACAAATATTATATCCAACACACATATTATGACGATAACGGTAAGCCCCCGATAAAAGGCCCAAGTTGGATGTACATTTACACCAAGAACGAATACTTATTGGAACAGCTGAAGTGGAACAGCAAATTGTACTAACTGAGAGACTAATATTATGAAATACTTACCAAAAGAAGATAATCGCAATTACGATGAAGAAGCAAGAAACTTAATTAGGCCATTGAGCAACGAAAGGCAATATGAACTATATGATATTGTTCTTAAGAAGCAAAAGTATTCTAACTCGCCAGCACGAGATTTAGAATTAGCGGCTGTAGTAAAAGCAATTGAAACCACAAAGGGTATAGATCATCCTAGGTTACAAAGAATAAAGACAGGCTATAAAAGCGACATGGCAGCTAACGCTATGCCCAAGGATGGATATACTAAACCAAACAAGAAGAAAACATAAAGTACCAGAGGAAAAAATAGTTAGATATGAAGACTAAAATGATAAGTTTCTACATGGATATCTGCGACCGTATTGCCGCAATGTCAGTTGCTCAAAGATTACAGGTTGGATCACTAATAGTAAAAGATGATAATATTCTTGCATTTGGTTGGAATGGTATGCCTAGTGGTTGGGATAATTGTTGTGAAGACATTATAAAGCATCATGAACTAGGAACATGTACTACTGTATCTAAGGCAGAAGTTTTACATGCAGAAATGAATGCTTTAATGAAGTTAGCAAGGTCTAACGAAAGCGGAGAAGGTGCAACAATGTTTGTTACACATAGTCCTTGTATAGACTGTGCAAAGGGCATATACCAAGCAGGCATTAAAGAAGTGTATTACAAGAATGACTATCGTAGTACACAGGGCATCGAGTTTTTAAAACAATGTACACTAGAGATAAACAAAATATGAAGTTTCGCAATATCAACGGGTGGCAGCTACTAGCTGACGAAATGGATCAGTCAATGCTTTCTCATGCAGAAAAACATAAACCTCAAAAATTTCGAGCATGGCATGGAAATTTTATTGACGATATTATAGATCTTTACTTACATCCTGATTGTCAAAAACGCACAGCAATAGATATAGGAGCATCTTACGGGTGGATGACTATTCCTTTTGCACAACATTTTCAAAATGTTTATGCTTTTGAATTACTTCCTGAAGTTGCAGAGTGCTTGGAATATAATACTAGGCGTTTGTCTAATGTGAGCGTAGGAAAAACCGGATTAAGTTTTGAAAAAGCAAATGTTCATGTTCAAAGACAGCCTGCTACAGGACTCACAACAATTGGTGGCGGTGAAAGATCTAAGTTACTTCCTGTAACAACTCTTGACCAGTATAATCTAACTAATGTAGATCTAATAAAACTAGATGTCGAAGGACACGAACTTAGTGTGCTTAAAGGAGCAAAAAATATACTGACTAATAATTCGCCTGTTGTTATAGCAGAATGCCATGCAGTTGGTAGACCCAGACACGACTTGATTACAAGACAAAATTTAATTCAATTTTTATCTAGTTTCGGGTATAATATAATAGATATTAGAGGCCATGATTTCATATTTTCAAAAATGGCCTCTAATATAGCTAATTACTTGAATCAGATGTAAAAATTAATCACCATAGATTTCAAGCACTTCTTTTACTGCCTCGTGTCGTTCTATATCTCCTTTTTCAAAGCGGACTACGTCCAAATGTGTAGTATTTACTGATTCTAACAATTTAGTAAAATCTACCAAACCGTTATCCTTAAGCCTATCTGCCTGAGCTAAGTCGCCTGTAACAGCCATCATAGAGCTTTCGCCTAATCGTGTTAGTAACATTTTCATTTGGTTCTGTGTCGCATTTTGCATTTCATCAGCAAGTATAAAGGCATTTTTAAAAGTTCTACCTCTCATATATGCTAATGGTGCAATTTCGATAATGCCTTCTTCTATCATACCTTGTATATCTTGTGCAGTAAAGTATTCACGAAGCACATCAAATATAGGTCTAGTCCAAGGCGCCATTTTTTCTTCTAGCTTGCCTGGTAAGAATCCTAAATCTTCGTCCACACTTACTGCTGGTCTTGTAACAATTATTTTGTCGACCTGACCTTCTTTGAACATTTTCACCGCTACTTGCACAGCCAATAGAGTTTTGCCTGTTCCCGCTGGACCGATTCCAAAGATTATATCTTTTTGCGGATCCAGAAGTTTTAACACGTAGGTTTCTTGATTCTTATTTCTTGGAAGGATTGTTACGGTATTCTTTTTTTTGTAGTTGTCGATATCAACAACATTATCGAACTGTTGTCTCTGACGAGACTTTCTTTTTGCACCCATTTAAGGTCCTCCTTTGACAAATGGAGTAGAGAAATGTAAGTTCGTAGAACTATACATGCCCTACAAAGTTATTTACTCTTTTTCGTTAATAGTAAAAATACTACTTAATAGAATCTATAAGGATAAATAAGTACTATAAGCCACATTTAGAGAATTTTATGCAAGATATCTATGATTTAGTAAAAAATATCGACAACATCTATAGCAGTAACACAGCATTTACTGTATTAAAAGATTTCGAGCGAGTGCTTGACGAGTTGGATCTTTACGTATATGAAAACTGGAGTGACGGAGAATTGTGTCAAGGCCCCAAAATAGAAAGACACTGGGTTACTTGTTCATTTATGTGGCCCAGAGATAAAATGCCAAATCCTATGGGTGGCAAGCGTTTAGTTGACTACGAATGCAAGGTATTTTATAAAAAAGATTATTTAATACAGCCTCGAAAAATCGAAACACCTGGCGATATTCGTCCTCAAACTAAAAAAGGTAAATTAGATCGTAAGCCAGTATGGGTAGTAACTATTCAAATGCCTAAGTCTCTTGTAGCAGACATATATACTGGTTATGCTGAAGAACAAAACTTTGTAGAAGAGCCGGCAGTTCAAGCCAAGGCTCCAGAACTGGAAGCACAGCCTGCTGACGCAGCAGTAGACGCAACAGGAGCAACAGTATAATGGGTTTGAAAGCAGGCGATTTAAAAAATTTAGTTTACGATATTTTTGAAATAGATAGTTATCAGTCTAAAATGGGCAGCGATAAAGATATTGTAGTTTTAAGTTTTAGCTGTAAAGAAAAAACTTCAGCTGATGATCTAATGAATTTTTTAGAAAAAGGATATAATTTCATACTTGATGCCGATAGCACTCCTGGCGAGCAAAGTGACGGAACATATAAAATATTTGCAGAAATTCAGCGTGATAAAGATGCTATTTCTAATATATTAGAAGTGGTTGACGGTGTTGAAAAATTATCAGGCTTATCAGAATTAAAATTTCGATACTATAAAAACTTTAAATCGCAAGTTGCAAACCAAGATTCTTTAGAAGAAACTATGCCACTAGATCCAGACAATTACGGCATTAAAGTAAACGAAACAAATTTAAATAACTACAAAAACTTTTTTAACAAAAGCTATATAGATAGCATCGACATGTTAGATAATACACTAATGTTAAAAAAGATATATTCAGATCCTTTAGCATTCGAATTTATAGAGTTTGGCAAACGAGATAAAGTGTTGCCTCAGATAAACGAAACCTTTGATATAATGAATTCTTATCCCGAAATAATATTCTTAACAAAGTATCTAGGCGACTATAATATTTGTAAGTACGGTGAGAATTTAGTTTTTGAAAACAAAGACTATGCACTAGTTTTAAAAAGGAAAACTCAATGAACAGAGAATCAGTATTTGAACAACTAAAAATTGACGAAGGAGTTGTTTATGAAATTTATAAAGACCATCTGGGCTACCCAACTTTCGGAGTTGGCCACCTGGTCCTCGAAAGTGATCCAGAGCATGGACAAGAAGTCGGAACACCTGTCTCAGAAGACAGAGTTAGAGACTGCTTTGAACGTGACCTTGACACCTCAATTAGTGAGTGTGTTGCTCTATACGGAGAACAGTTCAATGAATGGCCAGGAGAAGTACAAGAAATCCTAGTGAACATGATGTTTAATTTAGGAAGGCCTAGACTGAGTAAATTTAGAAACTTTAATGCTAAATTAGCAGAACACGATTGGGCAGGAGCAGCACCAGAAGGATTAGACTCTCTTTGGGCACGGCAAGTAGGCGCTAGAGCAACACGCTTAATGGAACGCTTAGAAAACATAGCATAAGGATACTAACATGGGTTTTAAATTATCATTTATAATGTTTTTAGCAATGTGCGGAATGGGATTTGTAGGGAAATCTTACTATAATGATACACAAGCACGTATAGCTATCTTGACTGGAAATAACGCAAAATTAGAAACTGCTGTACAAACACAAGAAGAAGCCATGCAAACATTGCAAGCTGACTATGCTAAAGCAAATGAAGAACTAAAAAAGGTAAATGCAGAATTTGCAAAAACCCGTGCACAAAACAATGTACTAAGTGATAAATTAGCAAAACATGATCTAGCTGTTTTAGGAAATGCAAAACCTGGCTTGGTTGAAAAGGTGGTTAATAAAGCCAGTGCTAAAGCAGGAAGATGTTTCGAAATATTATCAGGTGCAGAATTAACGGAGACAGAGAAAAATGCAACAAGTGCAAAAGCGTTCAATAGTGAATGTCCTTGGTTGTGGCCTGACAATAGCACTCCTTAGTGGATGTTCTATGTTTGGCGGGCCAATGCCAAAGCAGATAGAAATATCTGCTAAGCCAGTTGAAAAACCTAAACTAGAATTACCCGATGCAGATCAGTTATTTTTTAAAGAAGTATCTTGGGTATTAGTAACTCCGGACAACTACGAACAGGTATTTGAAAAATTATCAGTAAACGGAAGGCCTATAGTTATATTCGGATTAACAGACCGCGGCTATGAGAATTTGTCTACAAATTTAAGCAGTTTACGAGCGTATGTACAACAACAGCAAGTTATTATTGCAGCCTATGAGGCTTATTATAAAGAATCAGATGATGCACTAGACGCAGCAAATGCAGAAATAGCAGAAACTGCTGAAGAGGCAAAGTCTATACAAGATCAAAAAACAGAAAACTTACAACAAGATTCATTATTGGATAAGCTAAATCCGTTTTAAGCTAGCTTCTTTGCTGTAACTATGTAAAATTAGTTTAAACAATAAATACTATTAACGTGAAGGGCACGTTCGTACTATTGAGGGAGTATCACATGACTGAAGAAGTAAAACCAACGACACACCATCCTGCCGATACAAACGGAGACGGTAAAGTATCTGATGAAGAACATGCAATGTACATGGAATTCAAACGCAAAGAACTAGAAGACGCAGATGCCATGCGTGACGCACAGCGTTCAATGGCGTGGTTTGCGTTATTTGGTATGCTACTATACCCGTTTGCTGTAGTACTTGCTGATTTAGTAAATCTAGATGGTGCAGCAAAAATCTTAGGTGACATGGCAGCAACATACTTTGTTTCTGTTGCAGCAATCGTAGCTGCATTCTTTGGCGGACAAGCGTTCGCTAACAAAAAGTAATCTCACTAACGTCCTTGAATGAATAGTCCATGCGATAAGTAATTGCATGGACTATTACTCTATTCTAGGTATAAATCGTAACGCAACGCCAGAAGAAATCAAAAAGGCGTATCGTAGATTAGCCATGGCTAATCATCCCGATAGAGGCGGCGACGAAGCCAAATTTAAACAAATTACTGAAGCATACGAAATATTAAGCAACAGTGACAAAAGGTCTGCATACGATAATCCACAACAGCAATGGCAGGCAAATAATAATCCTCCTAATTTTGATGATATATTTGGCACATTTTTCGGTAATGGATTTTCCCAGCAGCGGCGGCAACCTCAAGGTAATAGGGATATTACAATAGCTGCTAAAATAACATTAGCAGACGTTCTGCAAGGAAAAAGTTTAATCGCGGCTTATAGATTAAACAGTGGACGTGAAGAAAGTGTACATATTAATATACCTCCTGGAGCCAATCACGGGGATACTATTAATTACCAGGGACTTGGTGATGACAGCAATCATAAATTTCCAAGAGGTAATTTGTATGTTAAGATACAAGTAGAAAAACATACAGATTGGGTAAGAGACAATTTAGATTTAATTACAAAACGAGCTGTTAATGTACTTGACTTGTTACTAGGAACTACTATTCAAATTAAAACACTAGACAACAAAGATTTAAGTGTTAACATACCCAAAGGAACTAATCCAGGTGCAAATTTTAGTATACGGGGTTACGGCATTCCGCACATTAAAAATGGAAAAAAGGGAAATATCTACATACACATAGGAGCCGTTGTGCCTAAAATTGACAATCAAGATTATATAGAAAAAATACAGGAAATAAAAAATGGAATTAGTTAAGTCGCCGAGTCACTGGCTTTCTAAAAAAGTAAAAGATTTTGATTTTAGTACGTTGGACCCTGTGCAAACTTCGGGCGAGATGTGCCGTATTATGATGGCTAGTAATGGTATAGGACTAGCAGCAAATCAAGTAGCACTCGATGCTAGAATTTTTGTGATGAGACCATTAGAACATAAAGAAGTTCTTAAGCCGTTTGCAATTATAAATCCTGTCATTCGAGAAGTAAGCGACGAACTTGTAAGATCAAAGGAAGGCTGTTTGAGTAATACAGGATTATATTTAGAAATTGCACGGCCTAACAGATTGGTAGCACAGTTTCTTGACTTAGATGCAAAAGAATGTATAATAGAACTAACAGGAATAGATGCTAGATGCTTTTTACATGAATACGATCATTTGGAAGGTATTGAATACACTGATAGAGTATCTAAACTGAAACTGGACCTAGCAAAAAAACGTCAAGAGAAATTATTTAAAAGGAAGAAAAAACAATGGTTAATCCCAGCGAAGAACTCCAATTAGTATTTGAAAAAGCCCTACAAGATGCTAAAAAACTTCAGCATGAATATCTTACACTAGAACATTTGTTGTTTGGTATGCTTTGTGAAGAAAAATTTGTTAGCATATTAGAAGGTGCCGGAGCAAAGGTCGATTACTTAAAAGAAAATCTCGAGCATCACCTGAAAAATAATTGCACTGACATGCTAATGGATAACAATAAGTACAAGCCTAAAAAAACAGCTACAGTAGAACGTGTGTTAAACAGAGCATTTACACAGGTATTATTTATTGGTCGACAAAACATCGAATTAACTGATGTATTAATTAGTATGTTTGCTGAGAAAAAGTCTATTTCTTTTTATTATTTAGAAAAAGCAGGATTAGAGAAAGAATCGTTTGCTGCCTATGTTAGCTCTGAAGTAGCAGACGACATTGAAGATGAAGAAATTAGTGGTGCAGCACAAAAAGCACTTAAATCATTTACAACTAATCTTAATAATGAGGTTAAAGCTGAACGAATTGATCCTGTTATAGGACGTTCAGACGAATTAGACAGTATTGCACTTTCACTAGGTCGCAGAACAAAAAACAATGTTTTACTAGTGGGCGATCCCGGTGTTGGTAAAACTGCCATTGCAGAAGGTATGGCCTTTAATATTGTACAAGGTAATGTGCCTGAGTTTCTTAAAGAATACGAGGTTTATCTATTAGATATTGGCAGTATGCTTGCAGGATCTAAGTATCGTGGTGACTTTGAAGAGCGATTCAAACTTGTGTTAGCTGGCTTGAAAAAACAAGGCAAAACAATTATGTTTATCGACGAAGCACACATGATAAGTGGTGCCGGCGCAGGCGGACAAAATTCTGCTACAGACTTAGCAAATATGTTAAAGCCTGCGCTATCAAAAGGAAATATTAAAGTAGTAGCATCTACTACTTGGGAAGAATACCGCAAATACTTTGAAAAGGATCGTGCGTTGATGCGTAGATTCCAACGTGTTACAGTTGACGAGCCTAGTTCAGAGGTAGCAAAGGATATTTTACAAGGTATTAAAAAGTATTACGAAGACTATCACAACACGAAAATTACTGATGCTGCCATCGAAGCTGCCGTTAAATTAAGTGTAAAATATCAAAGTGATAAAAAACTACCGGACAAGGCAATTGATCTAATCGATGTTGCGTGTAGTCGCTTTAATTTAAAGAGTGTTGAAGGCGAGAAGATTGTTGACGAGGGCGAAATTCAATTCGAACTTAGCAAGATAATGAAGTTGCCGGCGGAACAGGTAGCAGAAAGAGAAACTGAAAATCTTGCTAACCTCGAAACTAATCTTAAGCAAGGCGTATATGGACAGGATGAAGCAATTGAAACTATTGTTGATAAAATTCTTGTCAGTCAAGCAGGACTCAAACCAGATGATAAGCCTGTAGGCTCGTTTGTATTTATGGGTCCAACTGGTGTTGGTAAAACTGAAACAGCAAAACAACTTGCAAAGCAGTTAGGCGTAGAGTTGGTTCGTTTTGATATGTCAGAATATCAAGAAAAGCACAGTGTTGCTAAACTAATAGGCAGCCCTCCTGGATATGTAGGACATGATGAAAATGCAGGACAGTTAATTACTAAACTGCAAGAAAATCCTAATTGTGTGTTATTACTAGACGAAGTAGAAAAGGCACACCCCGATGTATCTACTGTACTTTTACAAATTATGGATAATGGATTTATTACAGGATCCAACGGTAAAACAGCAGATGCTCGTAATTGTGTGTTGATTCTTACAACTAATTTAGGAGCAAAGGAAGCAGAAAAAAATGCAATCGGCTTTACAGAAGATCTCGAAAAAGATTACGAAGACAACGAGCTTAAAAAATATTTTGCACCCGAGTTTCGGAATCGACTAGACGGGGTAATTACTTTTGGTAAGCTATCAAAAGAAATAATGATGAAGATTGTTGGCAAGTTCCTTGTAGAACTTAAAAATATGGTTATTGCGAAGGGAGTTGACATTACTATCAGCGACGAAGCACTTGACTATCTAGTAGACAAAGGCTTTGACAAAAAGATGGGAGCTCGTCCTTTACAACGTGTAATTGATAAAGAGATTAAGCGGCCGCTGTCTCGAGAACTATTGTTTGGCAAACTTAAAAAAGGTGGTAAAGTTTGTGTAAATATACTAGATGAAAAAATTGTTCTCGAATGTGAGGAAACTGTAGTTGCTGAAGCTTGAAAGTAGAAGGTTATTTTACGATAAGTATCTCTATAAATTAGATATACAATCTCCTCTTGCCCACATTTTCCGTAACAAGAATTTAGTGGCAGCAAGAGGAGTATTAGATAACCTTCAAAACAATTTAGAACACAATGAACCACTAGTTATTCGAAAGTTCTTAAGAGCTGAAACTATAAGTATAAAGTGTTTGCACGAAACTCAATCTATTTACTCGTTACTAACACAAGACGTTGATTATAAATTACGAATTGAAAAACCAACTATTAGCATTTACTGTAACAGTAAAGATTATTTGCTTTCTTTTTGTAATAAAGTAACACAAGAATGTATTTTTTACGAGCCTGCTGCTAATATGAAAGAGTTTATAAAAAATAACCCGCATATCATAATTTTTAAAAACGATATTCCTTACGAATATAGGATTACATTAGGAAATCAAAAAACAAGTGAGTTTAAAGAGTGGATTAGCAGTAATTCAGACAAAGTTAAAGCTAGTCAAAATTTATTAAATTCTTTAGAACTGAACAGTAATGTAGAAGGACAGATATTGTATGTTAGAGACGACAAAATTATCCAACTTCTTGGATTAATGAACGTTAATATTCGAAGAATAGACAAAATTGTATACGAGCAAAACTTAGATAAATAAGTTTATGCCAACAAATAGTGAAATAATTTTATCAGCAAATTCTCATCCTGGAGACAGTACAATCGAGGCTGTAACAGGTGAGAAATTTAAAGGCGACGGTTACTACGGTCGCAGTGATGGTCTCCATACCGTACAGTACAATATATTAGGCTTTGTTGGTACTGTTAATGTACAAGCAACATTAGCTGTTAACCCAATAGATGATGATTGGTTTACTGTATATACACAAGCATATCCAGCTATAAATGACGAAGGAACTACAAAAAGTAACTTTGCTAACTTTACTGGCAACTATACATGGATTAGAGCATATATTTCAAACTGGACCGACGGCACAGTTAACGATATAAAATTAAATCATTAAGGTAATATATTATGGAACATTTTATTAGAATAGTAATGGAAAAGCAAGATAATTTAAACGAAAGTTTAAATGAGTCAGTGTTTCCAGGCAGTAAAATTTATGAATCAGAGCAAGGTGGTAGTATATTTGAAATGCCGTTACCGACAGCATTAAGCGAAGAAGCTGCTGACGAATTTGCACAAAAGATAGCTGACTATGTATTTGAGCAAGGGTATGATGATTTTGATATTGAAATTTCAGCAGACGGTGAAATAGACGAAGACGAAGAAACATACGAAGACGACGATGACTTTTATGAAGATTACGGCGTTATGTGGTACAACGAAGATGACGACCCAATAGACGAAGCAGAATATCAAGGACGCAAAGTAAAACTTGGTAAGCCTATGCAGGGTGACGTTAAGAAGTTTAAGGTATATGTTAAGGATCCTAAAACAGGTAACGTAAAGAAAGTAAACTTTGGACACGGTGGTAGCAGTGTTAAAGGCAAGTCGATGAAGATTAGAAAAAATAATCCAGCAGCAAGGCGCTCATTCCGTGCTAGACATAACTGTGATAATCCTGGACCACGCACATCTGCGAGATATTGGAGTTGTAGGGCCTGGTAATACTATGAAATTATACGAATTACACAACGCAGATGATCAATTCAAGCCATCGTTTGATGTAGTAGACGATGTGCATGTGTTTATGATAAACGATCCGATGTTTTATAGACGAGAATATTATCCTACTATGTGTAATATTGCAGACAAGTTCGACACAACACAAGGCAAAGATATTGGAAAGATGTTAATGCCTATGATTGATAAAGGGTGTGGAGAATATTGTAGAAAGTTTAATCTCGGCAGTGATCCTAGTAAACTTATTAGTTTAGGCGACAGAAAAGAAATTGCAACAAAAATCGTGTCGAACGAAATGCCTAGGATTAAGGAAGGAGAGTATAAGTGAAACTACGACAACTGTTTGAGGCTCCAGGAAAGACTGCTGTTGCTGCTTTTGGCAGAATGAATCCTCCTACTGTAGGGCACGAAAAACTTGTTGATGCTATTAAATCACAAGAAGGCGATCACTATCTATTTTTGTCACAAACACAAAAACCTAAAGACAACCCTCTTCCGTTTAATATTAAATCACAATTTGCAAAAGCAGCATTTCCTGATGTAAATGTAGGACACCAAAGTGTGCGTACACCTATACAGATGTTGCAAATGCTTGAAAAACTAGGTTATACTGATGTTATCTATGTAGCTGGATCAGATCGAGTAGAACAGTTTGATAAACTTTTTAACGACTACAACGGTAAAGAGTATAATTTTAATTCTATTAAAGTAGTTAGTGCAGGCGAAAGAGATCCTGATGCAGATGGTGCTGAAGGTATGAGTGCTTCAAAAATGAGAGCAGCCGCAGCAGCAGGTGAAAAAGAAGCATTTGCACAAGGATTACCTAAGCGTATACAGAAGGACTGGGAAAATGTTTATTCAGCGGTACGTACAGGAATGGGCATCAAAGAACTAGAACCTACTGAAGACGTTAGCTCCAAGGACGAAAAGAAATTTCATAATGAACTAGACGATCTAGTACACAAATACTTTGGCGATTCTCCAGACGAGGAGAAGATGAAAAAGAAAATGCGTAAAGTTAAAGAAGCAGATCTTGTGTTAGATAAAGCAAGTTTAGTTAATTATATGAAAGACGAAATCTTGCAGTATGTTGAAAAAGAAGATAATGTAGACAAATTAAGTAAATTACTTGTTCAAATTGCAGGAAAAACTGTAAAAACAAGAGGCAATAAAAGATACACTATTTCAAATGAAGACGTAAAAATGGCGTTCGAAGCGGCCTGTAAAAACGGTATGTATTACTGCTCAACAGACAAAAAAATGAAATGTCGCAAAGGTCCTAAACAGAGTCGTGGATGATAGTTTCATATCTAACAAAGATTTTTTTCAAAAATATAGTACAATACACAAACGTGACAACAACCTAATTTGTATTTGGGAAAATTTTTTTAAACGGAATTCCCTTGAAGTATATGAATTCAAAGGTCCTGTTAAATTTATTCCTAATCTATTGCCTGATTTTGATATTTTCTATAGTTTTTTTCAAGACGACGATATATTTGAACGCTATGTGTATCCAGCAACTGAATACAGAAACACAAAAGACTTTGTAATGCAAGGCGGTTATAATTTTCACAGTATGCGATTATTGTCATTTTTAAATTTTGCATACACACTACAAGGTAAAACAAATTTTGATCATATATCAATCTGTTTCGACCAAAATAACAATTTATTTCCTAATATAGGAGCTACTAGATGCATGTTTACATGTATGATTAACTCTAATATGTCTACTAACATACAAGGATTTATATTTAAAAATAAGAACAATAAATTCAAGAAAAAAATAAAACCGTACTTGCAAAAGATAGATATAGATTGTATAATATCACAAAATTACAGAATAGAATTTGAAGGAAAAAACGCAATTACTAAAAATAAAGCATTGATATGTCAAAGTAATGATCGAGATCATGCAATATGGAAAGAACAACTATGGGACCGACACGATTACATGACTAATTTTTTTCGTAAAAACAATAAAATTTATTCTAACAAAGATTTAACTCATTTTTCTTGTATATCTGATTACTTAACAACAAAATTATCAAAGGCAGATGTGATCATTATTTTTAAAAAGAATATAACTGAGTATAACGATATTTTTGCAATAATCCTAGCATTATCAGGAACAAATATAACATCAACTGACTTTAGTATAATAAATAAGAGTACATGGACGAACTTGAATACATTAAAAAACTAGCAGGCGTTAATGAATTTAAAGGATATACTGAATATACTTTAGAGAATATGTCACAAACTGCAAGTACAATTAAACAAAAAGAACGTGATCAAGGAATCAAACCTGGTGACAAAGAATGGTTTGAATTATGGTTTTCTAAACCTTATATGACAGGACATATTTTCCGAGGACGTAAGAAGAAATGAAATTTGTCGATATCAAAGAAGCATTTGGTGTGGGAAAAATTACTGCTCAAAATACTACTGTTGATGTTAAGCCAGGCGAAACACAACGTCAAGCTAGGAAATATGGTTTTACGTTGGACAGACAGGGAAGGCCTCCAACCCTTAAGAAAAAAACAAGAGGCAGTGCTACTAACGTCCTTTACAATCTTGGACAAGTTAAAGAAGATGTTAGTAGTTGTCCAAGAACTCGTGCGCAGCTTTGTCAGTGTGAAAGCCTTTCTCAAGTAACTGAAGGCTCAGAAAAGGCCGTGATTGCTCAATCAACACTTGAGCATTCAGACACTGCGGAAGGACTAATACTCCTCATTCAAGACCCGGCCGGTGGTCCGACTCTTATAAAGGGCACCATTCGGGGGTTAGAGCCAGGCAAGCACGGTTTTCATATACACGAGTACGGCGATCTAAGCCAGGGATGCGATTCTGCTGGTGGACATTATAATCCAGACGGAGTCGATCATGGAGACCTCGAAAACGGCCATGTAGGCGACTTAGGTAACATCACAGCTAACGAGGACGGCGTAGCAGAATTTACTATTAAGGCAGAAAGAGTTGACTTAGTAGGCGAACGTAGTGTTGTGGGTAGAGCTATCGTTGTACATGCAGATGAAGATGATCTCGGACTAGGCGGCGATGCTGAGTCAAGGAAGACCGGCAACGCTGGCGATAGACTTGCTTGTGGTATAATTGTGATACGCAATAATGTTACAGAAGGCGACAAAGTAGACGAAAACTTTGCTGACGGTTATGTAGAGCCACAACTGGATATAGAGTGGGACGAAGCACAGCGTTATCCAGAGTTCCGCAAGATTGGTAAAGCAGCATGGATAGAACTTGCCAGTAAAGGCAAAGCAGTTACCATAACTGATGCAAGTGATATTAACAACACAGACGCCGCTGATCCCGATAGTTTTAAAACACTTGATCCAGCAAAACAAAAACGTGCACTAGCACAAGTGGAAAAAGGTGACGTCGAGTTACCTGTTGTTGCTGTATACAGTGACGGTTACAAAGAGCTTATAGGTGGCAACACCAGACTAACAGCAATGATGGCCAAACACGGAAAAGCCATTGTGTGGCAGTTTGAAGTACCCGATGAGGTTGCAGTATTAGAAGAAAACTTTGCTGACGGTAAAGTAAAAGGCAAGAGTATAGACGAAGGACCTAAAGATTTTGGTGATATGAAATTGGATGCCAAAGGCAAACAGGACAGCATTGATTACTTTTATCATACACACGCTCCTAGTATGGGCAAGCCAGTTAAAGCAGGTAAACTAGGATCTTACGACATAGTAACAGTTACTAAAGGTCCTACTACACTGATGTTTTTGGTTGATGCTAATGATAGTGCAGTGTTTTATGTGGCATTTGACAAATACCAAGATGGTGTTGCAATTGGTAATGTGAGAAGCAATGGCACAGTTAAAGCAACAGATGTGTATGCTTACTTGGTTAAAAAGTACGGTAAACTTTACAGTGACGCACATCAAACATCTGGCGGTAGAAAGATTTGGGATAATTTATCCAAATACACTAAACTAAAAGTTACAGATGTTGGTGATAGATTAGTGGCTACTGAAAACTTTGCTAAGCCACAGTTTGATATAGAATGGGAAGAAGCAAATCGCTATCCATTCTTAGACAAGTTAGGTAAAGATGGATGGATAGAATTAGCACAGACTGGTAAAGTTGCTAATG
>Ga0233444_10000924_pt1 | contig 35083 bp, 18 predicted proteins | sample SI_124_October20_6_FD_182792 | JGI IMG/M metagenome (GOLD analysis project Ga0233444, IMG submission 182792) | Seawater microbial communities from Saanich Inlet, British Columbia, Canada - SI_124_October2016_10_MG | ecosystem: Environmental > Aquatic > Marine > Inlet | place: Canada: British... | reverse complement strand
TAAAACATTTGATGGTACCTATGGGCTAGAATCAAATGATTTCAAAGCCGAAGCTGTATGGAACTATATAATGTCACAACTCAATAAGGGAGCGCTTGGAATATTACACGGAGCATTTGCTGGCCTGATCGATAAGTTCAGTTCTATATGGGAAACTCTCGGTTTACCAGCTCTTCCTAGTCTTACTGATTTAAATGTAGAACAACTGGTCAAAGATAAACTCGAATCGCTTGAAGCACAGATCAAAGCAGCTCCACAGGACGCAAAAGAACAACTGCAAAAAAATGCCCTGGCTCTTATAGAATCCATTTCGCTCGCTGGTTTTACTTTAATGGATTTATTAGGTGGTGAACCGAATGACTTTGTCGAGAGTATGGAAAAGAAAATGGATCGCTTTAAAACTCGTTTAAGAGATTTCGGAGAGGAATGGCCCAAGTTCTTAATACTTGAATGGATGGAAAAAGTAACAGCCTTCTTCGAAGCTATTGGTTTAAGTTCGCTGGTACAGTATATTACCTTTACCTTCTGTGACTTCTTAAAGATTATTGGATTACCTACATCATTAGCTATCCCTGCTGGTATCACGGTATCAATTGCTCCCTTGAAAAATTTACCACAGGCCGCTCTCGATGCGGCTGGAGAAGTGATCGCAGCTGGTCAACCGGGATCAAATCAATTCCCTACAATAGCAAAACCTGTAGTAGAAGAAGAAGACTAAGAGTATAAATAGATATATGGCAAACTATAGTAGCGACAGATCAGCATCATCAGGACCAATTAGTACGGTATCACGTAAGAAAGGCTGGGCGGATTTAAATCTTAAATTAACTCGTCATCCTATTCGAAGCGATATCATGCCTCTGAAAGACGATGCAGCAATTAAGAACTCGGTTAAGAATTTAGTATTAACTAACTTTTTTGAGAGACCTTTTCAACCACAGGTAGGAGCTAACCTTCGCGGCCTGTTATTTGAACCAGCCGATGCTATTACTAAATATGAATTGGCTGATAGTATTAAACAAGTACTTATAGATTATGAACCAAGAATAAGAGTAACCAAAGTTGGTATACAAGACGAATCAGATAGAAATGCATATCGTATTACATTGCATTTTCAAATAATAGAAATGGATTTAAATACGGAAGTAGAAATCGTACTACAGAGATTAAGGTAATAAACTATGGCATCAAATTTAAAAACAACTGAATTAGACTTCGATGATATTAAAAGAAATCTAAAGAATTTTCTAAAAAGACAGACTGTCTTTAATGACTATGATTTCGATGGAAGTGGTCTTAATGTACTCTTAGACGTATTAGCTTATAATACACACTACAACGCTATGGCAGGTCATCTAGCATTAAACGAAGCTTTCTTAGACTCAGCTCAGATCAGAGGAAACGCAGTTTCAAGAGCTCGTATGCTAGGATATGTACCATCATCAAGGCTATCACCCAAGGCTGCAGTTACGATTGTAATTGATGTCACGGGTGTGGCCGGTGCAAAGCCAACTAATTTAGCTCTTCCTCGAGGAACAAAATTATCTACATCGGTTGACGGTGAGACATATCAATTCGTTACACTGAATACTCAGTCCGCTACGATCGTTGGTAATACATACACTTATACAAATGTAGCAATATCAGAAGGTAATTATAATTCTATTAAATATAGAGTAGATAATGATATTGAAAATCAGAAACATCAAATCCCTCATAAGAATGTTGATACTTCTACACTCAGAACAAGAGTACAAGCAAACGAAGAATCTACTTCTTTTGATATCTTTACTCTTTTTACAACTCTATTAAATATAGATTCTTCAAGTAAGGTTTATCATCTGCAAGAAAATACCTCTGGTTTTTACGAAGTATATTTTGGTGATGGAGTAACAGGAACTAAACCTCTTAATAATAATGTTGTAACGCTCGACTATGTATATTCAAATGGTACTGAAGCAAACGGAGCTTCAGTATTTAGTATGGTAGATAATATTGGCGGCTTCTCAAACGTAACAGTAACCACTGTCACGACTGCAGCAGGTGGCTCTGAAGGTGAAACTCTAGAATCAATTCGTTACAATGCTCCATTAACATATACATCACAGAATAGAGCGGTGACTGCAGATGACTATAGAGCTATTATTCAAAGAGAATTTGCTAACATCGATGCTATCTCTACTTGGGGTGGTGAGGATCAAGCCGTACCAGATTATGGTAAGATCTTTATTGCTATTAAACCTAAGACTGCTGATACATTAACCGATGATGAAAAGGCTACAGTAACAGGTACAGTATTAGCTGGAAAGAATGTAGTATCTATTACTCCAACAGTAGTTGATCCAAACTATTCTTATGTGGAACTAGATGTAGCGTTTAAATACAATCCTAACTTAACTGATAGAACAGATATTGAACTAAAGTCTGTGGTCTCAGATGTTATCGATGATTATTCATTAAATGATTTAAATAAATTTGATGGAGTATTTCGGCACTCAGCATTGTTAAGAAATATAGATTCTTCAGATCCTTCTATTCTTAACTCTACAGTACGTCCCTTCTTATTTAAAAATATAACTCCATTGATTACTATATCTAATAATTTTAGTTTAGTATATCCTGGATCATTTTATGTTCCTGGTGGAGCTACAGATACATGTATACAATCCACTGCTTTTAAAATAGGTGGAGTAGATAACTATTTTAATGATGTGGCGATTCCTGGTTCTGCAAATAGAAAAATATTTGCTTACAGATTAGTAGGAGCTGAAAAGGTAGTAACAATATCTGACTGTGGAGTAGTTAATCCAACAGAAGGCACTATTACTCTTAACTCGTTTATACCAGATACTACTGATTCTATTAGAATTTCTGTAACACCAGAATCTTTAGACATCGCTCCAAAGAGAGATGAGATACTTTCAATTGATTCTACAAGAACTACTATGTCTGCAGACAAAGATACTATTGCAACATCAGGTTCTTCTGGTAGTATTAATTATACGACAACTTCAAGATTTAGATCGAGCACATAATGAGTGGATATGGATCAGATGCTGGCAACCCGAACTACGTAGAATCGGTAGGCTCGCTTAAAAAGAAAACGAAAGAAGATCTTAGGATCGACCAGCTTATTCCAGAAGAAATATTAACTGATTCCGGCGATAACGGTATTAAACAGTTATTAGAAAAGTACTACGAATTCATGAACATGAAAGAGTTCATCTACGTAGAAACCGATACCTTCACCGATCTTATCGCTTCAGATAGAGCAGTGTTCAGAGTATTAGATCCTAATGACGATAACAACGAATTCTTTACTGACTTTGATGGAGCTAGTTCAAGCCTTGTAGTAACTAATATAGATAAAACAGAAACTATTATTCCATTGTCAGGAACTAATGTACAAATATCTAATGGTAATGAATTGCCTGGTACATTAAAGGATCGTACTACTGAAATTGGTAAGACCTTTTCTGTATCATTAAAAAAACCAACTGAAGCTGGTTATGTAAATCATAATGGTAAGACAGCTAAACTTGTAACACCCATGACTTATTGGGTTGGTCCTGGTCCTTCTTATATTATTAATGCTATTGAAGAAGCAATGAACATCGATGAGAACACAGAAGATTATTTAGAGCTTATGCAAAAAGAAATTGCTCAAGCTATTCCTAGAACTCTTACTGTTAATAAAAGAAATCTATATAAAAATATCAATGATTTCTATAAGCTCAAAGGAACATCAGACTCTATTGAAGTTTTCTTTAGACTACTCTTTAATGAAAGTGTAGAAACTGAATTTCCATATGATAAAACATTAATACCATCATCTGGTAAATGGGATGTCGGTCTTAACAGATACTTAGATCACAAAGGTTTCCTATCAGATAATATTAAATTACAAGATTCAAAATTTTATCAGAAGTTTTCTTATGTAGTACGTACTGGTAAAAACTTAAGTGATTGGGAAACCGCATTTGATAAACTAGTTCATCCAGCTGGATTTGTATTCTTTGGTGAAATTCTTATTCTTACTCAGCTAACTCGTGCTGCTCTTGGAGATAATATTAGACAAGACTTAGTTGAACTAGATATTGGTATTGGAGAAGGTTCAACGGGATCTATACCTGTTCCTAATCAGCCAGGGTTTGTATATACGTATAAAGACTTATATGGAAGATTAAATAGAAAGACTTTAAGTTCCATGCCTGGTGTTCAACCTGGTGTTATTGGCGCAGAAGATGTAGCGCTTCTTGTTGAAGCATTTTCTTCATTCTTTTTACCAAATGCAGAAGGTAGGATAAGTAAGAGTGGTCAACTATCATTAACTCTTAATGCTAATGGCAGTATAACAAATGTAAGTGTCGCTAATCCAGGGTTTGGTTATCCAATAGATCAAGCAACTAAAACTACTGTAAATGGACAAGATTTTTTCGATGGGCCTTCAATTACAGTGACAGGCGATCCAATTGAAGGGCAGACAATATCTCAACCATTATTAACTTGTAAGGTTGATGTTGATGGTAGAATAGATAATGTAACTATCTCTTCAGGCGGAAGCAACTTTGCATCAGCAAATGCTAGTCCAGATGCTAATTCTAATAATGGTAAATTAACTACTATTATAAAAAGTGGTTCTGAAAAACGTTTTGCAACAGCTCCAAGTATTATTGTTAGTCCTCCAACTGCTACAGATGCAGATGGTGTACTCTTATCAAGTAATGTAAATGCCACTGCCACAGTTCAAATATCTCCAAGTGATGTATATTATACTGCTCAAGAAGAAACAAATGATTTAGCATTGGAAGAAGGATTAAGAGTAGGAGCAGTAGAAGGCGAAATTAAAATACACCAAGGTGATATCTTAGGATTCACAATAACTAATCAGGGTAATGGTTATGTTGTAGATCCTATTGTTAGATTTGATTCACCAACTCATTCAGAAGAAAGAGCTAAGAAAGTAAAAGAGATTCTTATATTATCTTTAAATCATGTTGCAACAGAAGTTGGAGATGAGAACTTTAGAACTCTTATAAATAATAATTACTTTAACAGAAAAGGAAGTAACTTTGACAGTCACCGGATGTTTAGAAATGGATATCCAATAAGCTTTTTAAGTGCAAATACTATTGAAAGCTTCCCAGGAACTGTTATAAATAGATATAACAACAAAGCTATAATAGCGCAGGAATAGAACAATGACAGCAATCGTAACAACACCATTTAGAGTAGTCAATGCTCAAAACTTTAAAGAGGATGTGGCCTCTAGTAGTGTTTATGTAGCTATCGGTAAATCAGACGTTTGGTCGAATTCAACAAGTGATACTACTGATACGACTCCATTCACTCCTTTAGATAATATTGACAACATCGCAGGAGCATACCAACAAATGATTGGTATGAAAAAGGTAACAGCAGGAGAAGTATCTCATATTGTACCTAGACATACATGGACCTCCGGTAGAGCATATGTCGGTTGGGATTCTGATGATGCTACTATATATGATAAAGCTTTTTACATTATCACATCTGAGTTTAAAGTTTATAAATGTATTGAAGCTGGAGCTGGTGCTTCAACAGTAGAACCTGTACATATTAATACTCAGCCAACTGCAGAATCAGATGGTTATAAGTGGAAGTATATGTATACAGTAACTGTTGTTGCTGCAGAAAAATTCCTTACTAATTCATATATGCCAGTTGAAACATTGGGTTATCCTACAACTGCTACAGTAAACGGAGCTACAAGTTCTTCAACTGCAGTAACCTTAAGTGCAGCGAATGGAAGTATTAAAACTGGTCAATTAATTACTGGTGCAGGTATTTCTGGTTCAGTTACAGTTTCTGCAATTAGTGGAACATCACTTACTTTATCTAGTGCTCAATCACTAAGCGATAGTGGTACATTAACCTTTGGTAGGTTTGCCACAACTGATGTTAACTATGCTAACCAAACTTCTCAAATAAATTCCAAAGCTCACGCTAATGCTAGTGGTATTGAAAGAATCGAAGTTACTGCTCCAGGGCAGGATTATAGCTCAGCACCAACTGTAACAATTACAGGTGATGGTACTGGAGCTACTGCAGTTGCAGTTATGGCTGGAACTGGAAGTTCTCAAACTGTAGCTTCAATTACAGTAACAAATAAAGGAACAGATTATAATGTAGTTGATATTACATTAAGTGGTGGTGGTGGTTCGCTGGCAACAGCAAGAGCAGTTATTTCTCCACCCAATGGTCATGGAACAGATCCTATTTCAGAACTTGGAGCTTTCTTTGTAGCTATTAATACACAGCTTTCTGGTTCGGAAGGTGGTGACTTAACAGTAGGACAGGATTTCAGACAGATCTCTCTTATTAAAAATCCACAAAACTTTGCATCTGATGTTATTGCATCAGCCTCTACACTTAGAGCTCGAAGAGCATTGATTCTAGATAGTGGTGCTTCTCTTACTGGATTTGCTGTTGATCAAATACTTACTGGTTCAACAAGTGGTGCTAAAGCTTACATTGTAGAAATTGATACTTCTAATAAAGTATTGTATTATTACCAAAATGAAAAGACTGGATATGCTAACTTTGTATCTGGAGATACAGTAGCAGGTACTTTACCTAATGGTGGTACTGCTACATTAAATACCAGTGATGCTTTTGGTACTATTGCAAATGGATATGGATCTGAAGTTAAAAGAAATAGTGGTCAATTAATCTTTTTAGAAAATAGAGATCCTATTAATAGATCATCATCACAGATTGAAGACATTAAATTAATTGTCGAATTCTAGAAATTAGAATTTAAAGAGGAATAAAATGGGAATTACACGAGTAAAGAATTTTAACATTGCGCCATACTATGACGATTTCGATGAGACTAAAAATTATCATCGTATTCAATTCAGGCCTGGGCACGCAGTACAAGCGAGAGAATTGACTCAGTTACAAACTGCATTTCAATCTCAATTAGATAAATTAGGACAGTATAATTTTAAAGATGGTTCACGAGTCATTGGTGGTAAAGTTACTATCAATACTGAATACGACTTTATTAAATTAACTGATGCTTCATTTACTCATTCCTCAACAACTTATAGTACAACTTATCAATCAGCTAATTTAAGTTCATTGATCGGATCAACAATTACTGGTACTTCTAATAGTGGTAATCAAATTACTGCTTTAGTATTAAATGCAATAACTGCTACAGGTTCAGAACCCAATACATTATATATTAGATATATTAATGCGGGTGGTTCAGATAAAACAGTTGAAAAATTTGTAGCTGACGAAGTATTTGTTAACGATGCCGGAACAGCTCTTTATGGTAAAGTTGGAGCTTCATCAGTTAATCCAATTGGCCAAGGCGCAGTTGCTAACATAGAAGAAGGTGCTTATTTTATAGCAGGAACTTTTGTTTATGTTGCATCTCAATCTCTTATATTAGACAAATATACAAATACACCAAATTATATTATTGGTTTAAATGTTGCTGAAACATTTGATTTAGATAGTGCTTCAGATAGCTCACTAAACGACAATGCTCAAGGCACTCCAAACTTTGCAGCTCCTGGTGCTCATAGATATAAAATTAATACTACACTAATTAAAGAATCTTTAACTGCACCTAATACTACATACTCTAATTACATTCTATTAATGAAAGTAAAAGATGGAGTTGTACAAGTTGAAACTACAGATAAAACTGGTGGAACAGAATTAAGCTCAAGATTAGCTAGAAGAACACATGAAGAGTCAGGCGATTATGCTGTAAGACCATACACTCTTGATATTAGAGAACATTTAGATGATGAAGCTGGCAACGGTGGTTATCTAACAGCTGCAAATGGTGGAGTTGCTACTAAGCTTGCAGTTGGTGTAGAACCTTCAGTATCATATGTTAAAGGACACAGAATTGAAAACCTTGCTACTAAATACGTAGCAGTTGATAAGCCAAGAGAATTTGTAAATGAAAATCAACAAAGTGTAAACCTAGGTCTTGGTAATTATGTAAAAGTTAATACTTCAGGTATGAACGGACTACCAGATATTGGTGGTACTTCAGGTGCTTATGCAACAGCTAGTTTAAAAAATAGTAGTGCAGCCACAATTGGTACATGTAGAATAAGAGGTGTTGAAAAATTTACTAATTCTATCTATCATGTATATCTATTTGATATTACAATGTCTGGATCTAATTCATTTAGTAGTGTTACTACTATAACTCAATCCAATGCTTCAGGGCAAGATTTTTCAGCTACTCTAACTAACACTGGTGTTAGATACGATACAGGTAACAATGGATTAGTATTTAAGCTTCCATTCTCTGCTGTTAAATCTTTATTGGATTCAACTCCAGCTGATCCACCTAGGTTTGTAACAAGACAAAGAGTACAAGGAACATTTAGTGGTAACGGAACAAGTGCTACAGTATCTTTTAATAACTTTGGTGGTACATTACAATCAAATTCAGATATCTTAATTGCTGTTGGTGGTAATGATCCTGAAGTTGTAGATGCTGGAAATGTTACAACTTCAGTTGGTGCAACTACACTAACAATTCAAAATGTCGGAAGTAGTATTACTGGAGCTGCAGATAATGTACACGCTCAAGTAATTTTCTCAGTACAAAAAACAAGTACGGGTCTTAAGACAAAAACAAAACAAACAGTAAGTAATCAGTCATTTACTTATTCATCATCTACTGGACACATTCCACTAGATAAAGCAGATATTAAACGAGTCACGGCAATCACAATTGGTGGTGTAGATAAATTATCTGACTTTACTCTAGATAATGGTCAAAGAGACAACTTCTATGGCGAAGGTAAATTAATACCTATTGCTGGAGTTGTTAATGGTACTACGGTTGTAGTTAGCTTTGAATATTACCAGCATGGTAACGGAGATTACTTTACAGTAAATTCATATGATTCTTCTGAGTATGAAACTATTCCAACCTTTAATGGTATTAAGGGCTCAGTGGAATTAAGAGATGCTATAGACTTTAGACCTACTAAAGCCACAGCAGGATCGTTCACAGCCGATACAGTATTTACGGCAGGAACAGGATCACAAAACGCAGATACTCCAAAGCCTGGATCAATACTTTTGACTGATGTAAGTCACTATCTTCCTAGAGTTGATAAGTTATTTATTACACGAGAAGGAGAGTTTAAGATAGTATCTGGCGTTGCTGATAGAAATCCTAAATCTCCAGATGATCCTAATGATGCAATGGTTATATACAATCTTAAATTTAGACCATATATTTTTGGGCCGTCAGATCTTATTCCACAGACTGTAGAAAATAAAAGATATACTATGAGAGATATTGGTTCTCTTGATAAAAGAATTAAAAATCTTGAGTACTATACTTCTTTATCTTTATTAGAAAAAGAAGCTTCTAGTACACAAATATTTGATGGATCGAATGAAAGACTTAAGAATGGATTTTTGGTTGACGGATTCTATGGTCATAACGTTGGTAATGTTTCTCATCCAGATTATGCAGTTGCAATTGATAAATCTAATGGTATTTTAAGACCTAAGTTTTTTGAAGATAATGTTAACTTAATTAGACATGCTGCAGCACCAGGTACTGCAGTTAAAAATGGTTCAATTGTAACACTACCATTTGGTCATGCTGAATTTGCAAAACAACCTTATGCAACTACATCTGAATTCGTTAATCCATATAATGTCTTTTCATGGGGTGGCCAAGTTAAACTATCTCCTGAATCTGATGAATGGAAAGATACTGAAGTAAGACCAGATGTTATTATCGATGATGAAGGCGTATACGATCAATTAGTATTTATGGCTGAAGAATCAGGAGTGCTTGGTACTGTTTGGAACGAATGGGAAACAAACTGGACTGGAACTGAAGTCAGTACTACTACAAGTGGTGGTGGTGGCGGAGCCGGTAGAGGCGGTGGCTTTAATATTATTGGTGGAGAAGGCGGTGGAAACAACTGGTGGGATGGTCCAAGAAGAGGTGGTGGATTTAGAACAGGTGGTGTAACAACTACTACAGCAACAACTACTACTTCAAATCAAGCTAGATCCGGTTTAAGAACAACTGTAGTACCAGATACTCAATTAAAAGAATTAGGTTCAAGAGTTGTGGAAACAAACTTTGTACCATTCATACGTTCAAGAAAGATATTCTTTAAAGCTGAACTTATGAAACCAAATACAAAAATATTTGCGTTCTTTAATGGTTCTGATGTTACTAATTTCTGTGCAGAAGAATCTTATCAAGAATTCTCAGATCAAACTAACATCGTTGGATATTCTGGTCAAACAGTTCATCCATCAAATACTGATCTTGTAACAGATGGCGCTGGTAGATGTGAAGGATCATTTATTATTCCTCGCAACTCTACTCTTAAATTTAAAACTGGTACAAGAGAATTTAGATTAACTGACTCAACTACAAATGATAAAGATACTGAGTCAACATTTGCAGAAGCATTATATCATGCTCAAGGTTTACTTGAAGTAAAAGAAAATGTAATTCAATCTACTAAAGTACCTAAGTTCGTAACTACGGAATTGAATGATGATAGAGTTATAACTGAAACTAATATTACATCATTTACTACACCAGTTACATGGGTAGATCCATTGGCTCAAACATTTATTGTTGATCAAGTAGGTGGATTATTTGTAACTAAATTAGACTTGTTTGTTCAATCTAAAGACACTAATATTCCATTAAATGTTTCTATACGTTCAGTAGAGAATGGTATACCTACACAACAAATTGTTCCAGGAACAGATGTTAATGTATATCCTAGTTCAATAACAACTTCTACTAATGGTTCATCTGCTACTACTGTAACATTTGATTATCCAGTTTATCTTGGTCAAGATCAAGAATATTGTATTGTACTTATATCTCAATCAGATGAATACAAAGTATTTATTGCTGAAACTGGTGGATTTGATTTACAGAATTCTGATAATAGAGTTACTAAGCAACCTTACAATGGTGTATTCTTTACATCGCAAAATGCTTCAACATGGACACCAGAGCAAACTAAAGATCTTAAGTTTACTTTATATAGAGCAAACTTTACTTCTACTAGTGCTACATTAAAATTAACTAATGATGGTATTCCACCTAGAACTCTTAGAACTAATCCATTTACATACTTATCAGCATCTGGCGGAAGTAGTATTATTAGAGTTAGACATCCTAATCATGGAATGTATGGTGCAAATAACAAAGTAACTATTGCTGGCCAAACCGGAACAGTCAATGGTATTACTGCAGCAAATATAAATAAAACTCATGATATTATTGGAGCTTCTATAGAATTAGATTCTTACGCGATCACAGTAACTGGTACAGCTTCAGCAGTATTAATTGATGGTGGTGGTACTGGAATTAGTGCTACAGAAAACAATCAATATAATACTCTTATTCCACAAATTCAAACGTTAGAAGTTCCTGGAACTGCTATTGGATTGACGATGGAAGGCCAAACTGGTAAATCAGTTGATGGTGCTGAAAGCGCATATAGTCAAGTTGTGGTTGGAGGAATTCTAGCTAATTCTAATAACGATTTTAATGCACCATTTACTGTCGCTTCTACTATTAATGAAACCACTTATGTTACAAGCTCAGCGGGCGATAAATCATTAGTAATTACAGCAAATCTTGCAGGTACTAGTACACTATCTCCCGTTATTGATTTAAATAGATGTTCAGTTACAACAGTAAGTAATAGATTAAATGATGCTACTTCAAATCAAGCTGCGTATGGAAGTGCAGCAAACGGTAGATCTTATGTCGCAGATACTGCAGCAAGTGGTACTTCAAATGCTAATAGATATGTTACAAAGAGAGTAGATCTTAATAATGAAGCTGACATACTAGATGTATTTATTAATGCTAATAAACCTTCTGGTTCTAATATAGATCTATACTTTAAAGTACTAGCCGGTGGTGATGATGCTGATTTTGATAATCTATCTTGGATTGCAGCTTCTCCAGAATCAGAAATTATTACTAATGATGGTGGTGGATATGGAGAAGTTCATTATGTAATTGATCCTACAATCGGTAAGTTTGGATCTTTTGCGTTTAAGATTGTTTTAAGATCTTCTAATACTTCTAATGTCCCAACAGTAAAAGACTTTAGAGCGGTGGCGGCAACATAATATGGCAACTAAAAAAACATTAAAAATAAAAGATAATCCAGATTATATTAAGGATTTAGCGAGTGGAGCAGTTATAAATACTAGTACAAGCGCGTATGAACATCGCTTAGCTCAAATAGAAAAACGGAAAGTAGACGAACAGCAATCTAAGGATATTATAGATATGAAAAATGAAATTGCTGAACTTACTAAATTAGTTAAAAAGTTGGTAAATAAATAATGGCAAATAACGAATCAAAAGTTGTAAAAAATAATACTCTAGAACAATGGAGACAGAAAACTAATGAAGTCTCGCATCACCTAGGAGATGTTGATCAGCTCGACGCCAGATTAACTGATAAGGTATATACTTATTCAAGTACGAGTGAATCTATATTTTCAGTATATGATAACGATGCTGGTAATAAAAACTTAAGATTTGAACTCAAGCCAGAAGAAGTCATCGATGCGCCAGCTACTATTATTCTAACTGGATCTCCTACAATTCCTTCTACCTTTTTACCTGGGATTACAGTATATCAAGGGTCATCCGGAAGTGAAAGCTTTACTGGTATAATTCAATATACTAATGTTAATAAGATCTCTTTAAAGAATAGTACTGGTTCATTTGATGCTTCATTGCCACTTAAGTATTCTACAGATACTCTTGCTGCTAATAAATTAGTAAGACTCGTAAGTGAATCATATAAAGTTGGTTATGTAAAAGCCGATCAAGATTCTGTTATTGCATATCAAGAATTAAGACAAGACGGTTTTCACGTACCAAATATATCTTCAAGAGTAGTATTGACTGGCTCACCAAGTATTCCATCTTCATTTACTGAAGGTGCTACTGTTACTCAATCGGGTGGATTCTCTGGAGTACTATATAAAGCTACTTCAAGTGAGCTTTTATTTAAATCACATAGTGGCTCATTTGTTACTACACAAAATGCTGGTGTTCCTCATACCGATGCTGCTAATAGAATTGCTGCAAGTGCTATAAGCACGTTTTCAGGTACTGACATCTCAATTGGTAATGCTATAGAATTGCATACAATTCCAACTAGTGATGATGTAGTAATTACTTCTACTAATGCTATTGACGCTATTACTGAAATTCAAGATGATATTGGTGAGATTACTTCTTTAGGAACAACTGATAAATCTGATATTGTTTCTTCTATCAATGAAATTGAAACTGCTGCAAGAGGTAGTAACTCTGATTATGCATTAAGTACAACTGCTCAAAACTTTAGAGATGCTATCCGTGAACATGAGACCGATATTGGTAACATGACTTTTACTGGTTTATCTGGCACTGATATTTCTGCTGCCTTAAGAGAATTAAGAGTAGAACTTGGAAATCATGCTTCACTTGGTACTACACATACTGCAGATGCAGTTGGTGCTATTAATGAATTAGAAACTGCAGTAAGAGGAAGTGCAGGTAACTATACAATTGGCACAAATGCTAATGATTTAGTTGCAGCTATCAATGAAATTGAAACAGTATTAAGAGCTGGCAATAGTGACTACACATTAACTACTACAGCACAAAATGTAAGAGATGCTATAAGAGAGCATGAAACAGATATTGGTAATATGACTTTCACTGGTTTATCTGCCACTGATATTTCTGCTGCTCTTAGAGAATTAAGAGTAGAACTTGGTGATCATAATACTATCAACAATGCTGCTGGTTATGTTGCAACAAATGCTTCTGCTGGAATTGTAGAACTACAAGGCGCTTCAGGTAATTATAATAACCTTACAACTTCAGCAACTAACTTTACTTTAGCAATTAATGAATTGGATCTAAAGCAAGGTTCAGCTACTCTCGGAACAGATGCAACAACACTGTCCGGAGCTATTAACGAATTAGAAACAGCCTCTAGAGGAACTAATGGTAATTATACATTAAGTACTAATTCATCTAACTTTAAAGATGCTATTAACGAATTAGAAGTAGGTATTAGAGGAACAAGTAATAATTTAGTTGCTACTGATCTTACTACAGTATCTAATGATTTGGTTGGAGCTATTAATGAGCATGAAACACAAATCAATACTCTTGATACAAATCATTTAAATAAAAATTTAGCAGGTAGTACTAATCAAAATATTACCGGTACAATAACCTTTACAGGTGATTCAGTTGACTTTTCAAATACTACAGCATTGTTCTCGGCTGCAGGTGGTGTAGCAAACTTTGGATCAGCCTTTGTTAACTTAAATGCTACTGCAGCATCAGGTTCAAATGTAAACATTCAAGGATTACAGGTTGATAGAACTTCTTTAACTGGCAGCGCTCCTAAGCACGATGTAAGATTATTGTGGAATGAAACACTAGTAAACTCTACACCAGAAAGAGCTTGGCAACTTAGAGGTATGGCAGATGATAAATCAGATAATACTGCAGACATCGTAACATTCTATAATGCTAAAGATTTAATATCAAATAATACAGAATCTGGTATAGTAGCTTCATGGGATGCAACAAATCAAAACTTTGACTTTAATGTCATTGATCATAAGATTACATTTACTGGTGATGTTACCGGTACTGGAGTTATATACGATAGTGATACACTAACTTCTGGCCAGTTAACAGAAAGCATTGCTCTTACAATTCAACCTAACTCAGTAGCTTTAGGAACAGATACAACAGGTAATTATATTGCTTCAGTCGTAGGTACGGCCAATGAAGTAACAGTTTCAGGTAATACCGGTGATGATGGAAGATCGATCACTGTTGGACTACCTAATGACGTAGCTATTTCTGGCGAAATGGAAGCTGGCTCATTAGATATTAATGGTAATGCAGATATATCTGGTAATTTAGTTACTCATGGAACATTAAACGTTTATGGTAATACTACACTAGGTAACGGATCTAGTGATACTGTTGCTATACCTGGTAATTTAACTATCACAGGTAATCTAACCGTTAATGGTACTCAAACAACATTAAGCACTGCAACATTAGAAGTAGAAGATACTTTAATTCTTGTTGGAAGTGATTTAGGAAATACAAACGAACCAACATCTGGTGGATTTGGATTAGAAACTAGAACATTCAGTGGTTTAGCTAATGCCGTAATCGATCAAGGTGGTGGTAATAGAACATGGTCATCCGGTGGTACTCACCCAACAGCAGCTTCAGGAGTAACTGGTTCACATTCAATTGTATATAACTTCGGCACAGATAGATGGGAAATGGATGGATCTCCATTACTGTCTGATGCAACACAGGGATCTCCTGGTATAGAAGTAAATGGAACTGATGTTGCCAGTTTATCTGGAACAAAAACATTAGACTTTAAAGCTGGAACCGGAATAAGTTTAGGATCAGTTGTAAATGGTGACGATATTGAAGTTACAATTACAAATGCTTTAGATGGTTATTCAGGTTGGTTCTTAACTGTTGATGGTAGTGATAAAGGCAATATTGCAGATGACGCAAGAGTTTCTTTTGAAGCTGGTAATGCTTTAGGAGTATCTTATAACGCAACTAATAATGTAATAGAATTTAGCCATGATGATACATCTACTTTAACCGCACAGCTATATGGTGGAAATAATGATGGTATTGTAATTGAAGATATTACAATTGATTCAAATGGTCACATAACAGATATAGGTACAATAGACCTTGATGGTAGATTTGTTCAAGAAACTGAAACATCTAGTGCTGCTGTTAGTTCAAATTTTGTTGTAAGAACAGATTCAAGTGGACATATTAATGCTACTCGATTTAATGGTCCTCTGGTTGGTAATGTAACAGGTAATGTAACAGGTAATGTAAGTGGTAGTTCAGGTTCAACAACAGGTAATGCTGCTTCAGCATCACAGCTTTATGTAACCTCAGATGACACCGATGGAACCTTTAGAGAAATGACCTGGATTTCAGGGTCAGGTGGTGGTAATACTTCATTCTATGCAGACGCTGGTTTAACATATCAGTCAAGTACTAATACGATTAAATGTACAAATTTCCAAGGTAATGCAAGTAGTTCATCTCAAGTATATATTAACCCGACTGGAACACCTGGCCAGTCTACCACTAATGCTGAATTTAGAGTAATATTGGGTGAGGCAAATGATGGAGTAAATGGTAATGAAACTTTATCTAAACCCTGGACTAACGGCCTGCGATATAATCCTAATACAGTTACACTATCTGCATCCGGGTTACAAATCAGTGGCGCATTACTAGGTAATGCGGACAGCGCATCTCAAGTCTATGTCGCAGAAAATGATCAAAGCGTGAATTTTGCTATCGTTGGATGTGTCAAAGGCGATGATCAAAGCGGAAACGAATCACTATACGCAGATAATCAAATAACCTTTAATCCATCGACAAACACCATAATAGCAACAAACTTTTCTGGAACAGCTACTAATGTAGCAATGAATCATAGTGATGGAAATGCTGAGTATCCTATAGTTTGGAGATCAGGAAATACTGCGTATTATACTGATGAAGTAACAATTAATGCGCATCACAATAGAATAACCGCTCCTCTTTTTTCAGGGTCATTATCAGGTAATGCTTCAAGCGCAACTACAGCAGGTTCTTGTTCTGGTAACTCAGCTACAGCAACATCTGCAACGACTGCAGGAAGCGCAACGACTGCCGGCAGTTCACAGAAGTTTATGTCTACTTCTCATAATGGGAGTTATTGGTTAACAAATAGCTGGGATGGATCATATTGGAAAATTGATTCTAATCATCCAAACGGCACCCGAGTAGATTATGCTAACAGTGCAGGATCAATTTCAAGTCAAGCTAACTCAGCAACTACTACTCATACGTCTGCTAATACTGGTAACCAGATTGTTTCAAGAAATGCTTCAGGTAACTTTAGTGCAGGAACAATTACTGCAACATTGAGTGGTAATGCAACCACGGCTACAAACATTAGAGTAGTACAAAGAACAACAGAGAATGTTGCTTACCATATCCTTGGTGTAGCATCTGATATTGGTGGCACTTCCAAAATGGTTAACGGCCATGCATCATTTTATTGGAATGGTAATCAGGCTAGATTATATGCACCAAATATTACTGCTGCTCTTGCGTCTTGTACTGGATATGCTTATGGCAACCTAACAGGTACACCATTTATACCAACACACACTAGTCATCTTACAAATAATTCTGGATTTGTTACATCATCAGGATTTGTTAATGGTAATGCTTTAAGTGCAACAACAGGTACATTTAGTTCAACTATAACATCAGCTGGTGATATCATTGCTTACTATTCATCTGATGAAAGATTAAAAGATAATGTACAAGTTATCGATGGAGCTTTAGAGAAAGTATCTAAACTAAGAGGTGTCGAGTTTGATTGGAATGATAAGCAAGATGTTTATGAAGGACACGATATTGGAGTTATTGCTCAAGACGTAGAAGCAGTAGCACCAGAACTTGTGCAAACCAGAGAAGATGGCTTTAAAGCAGTTAAATACGAAAAACTAACTGCATTACTTATTGAAGCAGTTAAAGAATTAACTGAACAAAATAAAGAAATGAAAGCTGAGATAGAAACTCTAAAAAGTATAAATAGTTTATAAGGAAGTGAAGTAGTGGCAATTATATCGAATTTAACAATTGATCAAGGTACAACTTTTACTGCAAGTATTGATTGTACTGCATCTGATGATAACGCGTTGAATTTAACGGGTTATACTGTTGCTGGACAATTAAGAAAGACATATGATTCTACAACAAACACGCCTTTTACAGCAATTATAGCTAATGCGCTGACCGGAAGATTACAAATATCTTTAACACCGACTCAGACAGGTGCTTTAAGCGCTGGAAGATATGTGTATGATGTAGAAATTACAGATCAAGTTGGAATAATTACTAGAGTAGTAGAGGGACAAGTGGAGATAACACCGGGAGTTACAAGATAACATGCCGACTATTAAAGCGAAAGTACAGTCTAACCAAAACCAATTAGTAGCTAAAAAGCTTGCAATTGGCCAGTTTAGCGTTGCTATGTCAGACATTGCTGATGTAGATACTTCTGGACAAACTGACGGTGCCATGATGATATTTGATGGTACTACTGGAAAATATAAAATGTCTACACAATTAGACAACGAAAATTTAAGCCTTAGTGGAGGAACATATTAATGGCAAACTTAACAAGAATAAAAATATTAACTACGGGGTCAACAACCACCGCCCCAGCTAATATTAAATCAGGCGAGCTTGCATACTCATATGTTGCTGGAACGCAGACTAATAATGGTGATAGACTTTACATTGGTACCGGTGCTGAAGATGTTGGAACAGGATTTGTATCGAATGTAGATATTATTGGTGGTAAGTACTTTACAAATTTACTTGATCATGTACATGGAACAGTAACTAATAATAGTGCTGTCATTGTAGATGGTAATAAACACATTGATCAAATTAATATTGGTTCATTAGCACTTGAATCCAGTGGTGGTTCTGGACAAGTAGTAACTAGTATTGAAACGGCAATGCCTGCATCTCCAACAGATGCTCAGCTTATTACTGCTCAAGGTGTTAAAGAATTTATTGATACATTGGATTTAGGTGTTACTACTGATAGTGGAACTATTGCGATAGATCTATTTAGTGGAGCAGCTACTGCCGAAGAAACACTAACAATTGCTGGTACTGCAAACGAAATTGAAACATCAGCAACTGGTAATGTAGTAACTATTGGCTTACCAAATAGTATTAGTGTTACTACTAACTTAAGTGTTGGTGGTGATTTAGATGTTACGGGTCAAACTGAACTAGCATCTCTTAATGTTGAAGACTTAACTAATAATAGAATTGTAATTGCTGGTGCTGATGGCGAAATCGAAGATGATGCCAATTTAACTTTTGACGGTACAAGTTTAAATGTTGGAGCTGGTAATTTTACAGTTGCACAAGCTTCTGGTGATACTGTTATCGGCGGAACATTACAAGTAAATGGAAACGTTACTCTTGGTAATGCTGCTAGTGATACTGTACAAACACAAGGTAACTTAACAGTAGGTGGTAACCTATCAGTATTAGGTACTACAACATCGGTTAATTCAACTACTACTACTTTAACAGATCCTGTTATTGAATTAGCTAAAGATACTTCTGCAGCTGATGGTCTTGATCGTGGTGTTAGATTTAAATGGCACGATGGTTCGGCTCTTAAAGATGGATTCTTTGGTCTTGATATTCAAACAGAAAGATTTGTATTTACTAAAGATGAAGATTTAAGTGGTGGTGATAATGCTTCAGCACCATGGAGTGATGCTGAATTTGGAAACATTTATGGTACTGGTGCTGATCTAGGTAATATCCAAGTAGGTATTACTACCGATAACGAAATTGATACTACATCAGGTAACTTAGTAATTGATTCTGCAGGTGGTACAACAACTGTAGATGATAACTTAGTTGTAAGTGGTACAGGTACTATTACTGGAGCTGTAACTCTTTCTGATGGAACTGGACTAACAGTTGCTCAAGGTGGTACTGGAGTACGAAGCTTTACTGGTAAATCCTTTATTATTTCTAATAATGGTGGTACAGCTTTAAATTACGTAGTTAATACAAATGCTGGTGTTGCAGGAACAATATTACAATTCAACGCAGCGAATGAACCTATTGCTTCTAATATCATCGATGGTGGTACTTACTAATATAAATAGTATTAGTAAATCGTTATATAACGATACATAAAATTAATTTCCCTATATAGGGATTGAACAATTAGGAGCCAAAATTGGCACGACAAGCGAATATAAAAATCAGGCGTTCGGCAACAGCCAATGCCATTCCAACTACTAGTAATTTAGATTTAGGAGAACTGGCGTTAAATACTAACGACGGTAAACTCTACATGAAAACTACTGAAGGTAGTTTAGATAGTGTTGTTCAGGTCGGCTCCTCAACAGATTCATACCATAAAGTAAGAAAAAGTTTAACACAAACTCTTACAGTTAAAGTCATTACTAAAACTACAGATCATGCTCATCATGGGTCTGGTTCTAGTAGTGCATACGAAATAAATGGAATAGAATCACCGCATTTACACTTAATACCCGGTAATACCTATAAGTTTGATCAATCGGATTCAACAAATAGTGGCCATCCGTTAAGATTATATTATGAAGCAGATAAGACAACTGCATATACTTCAGGTGTAACTTCACAGGGAACACCAGGAGTTTCAGGTGCTCATACCACTATTGTACCTACAGATTCAACACCAATTGTTCTTCATTATCAATGCTCAGCTCATGGTTATATGGGAGGAAGAGCAGATTTCAGTACAAGAAATTTAACTGGATTTGATACAGCAGATTTAACTGAAGGAACTAATTTATATTACACGGACGCAAGAGCTCGAGCTTCAATTTCACCTGGTGGTAATTTAAGTTATAATAGTACAACAGGTGTAATGTCTTATACTACACCTACTATGTATGCTGATGGCGATGCTCGTTCTGCTATATCAGTAACAGATGCAGGTGGAGATGGTTCACTTACTTATAATAATTTAACCGGTGTAATTACATATACTGGTCCAAGTGCTTCAGAAGTACGAGCACATATTAGTGCTGGCACTGGAGTAACAGTTTCTAATGGTCAAATAAGTATTGGCCAGGCAGTAGCTACTACAAGCAATGTTCAATTTAATGATTTACAAGTAGATGGTAATACAATCATCACTGGTAACTTAACTGTTAATGGAACAAGCACAACTTTAAATGTTGCAACATTAGATGTAGAAGATTTAAATATAACAGTTGCTAAAGCAGCAACTACAAGTGCTGCAACTGATGGTGCAGGACTTACATTCGGCGCTTGGTCTTCAGGTACTATACCAACGTTTACATGGGATCATGCTAACCAAAGATTTGCAGCTAACTATTCTATTGCGGCTAACTTAGTTGGTAATGTTACAGGAGCGTTAACAGGTAATGCTGACACTGCAACTGCATTAGCTACAGCAAGAAATATATCAGGAGTTTCTTTTGATGGAACTGCAAATATTACTCTTAACACTTCTGCAATAACAGAAAATACTAATCTATATTATACCAATGCTCGAGCAGATGCTAGAATTGCAGCGGCAAGTATAGACGATTTATCAGATGTTGATACTACTACATCTGCTCCAAGTTCTGGTGAAATTCTAAAATGGGATGGAAGTAATTGGGTTCCCGGTACAGATTTATCTGGTGCAGCTAATCAAAACTTATTTGAAACTATTGCGGTATCAGGCCAATCTGACATTGTGGCTGATGGAGTATCTGATACTCTTACATTTGTAGCCGGTTCTGGTATTCAATTAACTACTAATGCTTCAACAGATACTCTTACAATTACATCTACTGCAACTGGATCAGTAACAGAAGCGTTTAAGACTATTTCAGTTTCAGGTCAATCAGATGTTGTAGCAGATAGTGCAACTGATACTCTTACTTTAGTTGCTGGTAACAACATGACTCTTACCACAAATGCAAGTGGTGATTCTATTACCTTTGCATCTTCAGGTAGTGGTGGTGGAGCAGCAGCTGCATCAGATATTAAGAAGACATTTAAATATACAACAACTGGAAATACAACTGCATTTAGTGGATCAGATGATAACTCTAACACTCTAAGTTATACCTTAGGAACTGCAGATGTATATCTTAATGGTATTAAACAAGAACTAGCAACTGACTATGCAGAAACAAGCACAAGTGTAATTACATTTGTCAATACTGTAGCAACTGGTAATGTTGTAGAAATTATTGCTTATTATAGAACCATAGGAACTGGTAACTCTGTAGTAAATCAATACACTGGCGATGGTAGTACTGTCGCATTTACACTTACAACTGCTCCGGTTTCAGAGAACAACTTATTAGTATATATTGATGGTGTATATCAACAGAAGACAGATTATACTACTGCTGGTGTAACACTCACAATGGATACAGCGCCAGGAAACGGTGCAATTATAGAAACTGTATGTAGTGTTGGTGCTATAACCGAACAAGCTAATCTCACACTAACTGGTGAATTAGATGCAGTTACATTAGATATTTCTGGTAACGGAGATATTGATGGTAATCTATTCGTTGGTGGTAACATACATTTAGATGGTTCTAATCAAGAATTAAGATTCTATGAAGGATCTAACTATGTTGGATTCGAAGCTCCTGCATTAAGTGCTGATCAAATATGGGTATTGCCAGCAGCAGATGGAACAGCAGGATACGCACTTAAGACTGATGGTTCAGGCAACTTAAGTTGGGGACTTGCTGGAGATAACGCATTTAAAACAATTTCAATATCTGGACAATCAGATGTTGTTGCAGATACTACAGCAGATACATTAACTCTTGCTGCCGGTGCCGGTATAGCATTAACAACCAATGCCAGCACTGATACTATTACAATTACAAATAATCAGTTAGGTGCTAACGCATTTGGTAATATTGCAGTAAGTGGGCAAACCACGGTTGCTGCAGATTCTACTAATGACACATTAACATTAGAAGCTGGTGCAGGTATTGTATTAACTAATGATGCTACAAACGATAAGATTACAATTGCTGGCGGATCAGGTTCAGTATTTACAACTGATTTCTTTACAGCTTCTGGTTCTGGTTCAGCTTTATTAACTTACACTTTAACTGAAACGCCATCTTCAGAAAATGAATTAATATGTTTTATTGAAGGTGTATATCAGAATAAAAATTCATACGCACTTACTGGTAATTCATTAGTATTTGATTCAGGTATTGTTTCTGGTCAAGAAGTTGTAGTACACCATATTGGTGCTGGAGTAGTTGGAACATCTCCTACTATTCATACTGAAACTGGTAACGGAACTGCATACCAATATACATTACCATTTACACCACCAAATGAAAACTACTTACAAGTATTTTGGGACGGTGTATATCAGAATCATGATCAATACACGGTTAGTGGTACTACATTAGATTTTGGTTCAAGTAATGTACCACCAAACACAACAGCAATTGAAGTTGTTATTCCAAGTGTAAATGGAATAGGAACACCAAGTGATGGAACAGTTACACCAGCTAAATTAAGTACTGGTGGACCATCATGGGATGGTAATTCTAATTTCATAGTTGGTAATTCTTATGTAAGATCTGATAGTACTTCTATTAGTTCTACTTCGGCAACATCGGTTGCTTCACATGCAGTTGCTACATATAGATCAGTTAAATATCAAGTGCAGATAACACAAGGGTCAGCATATCATTCAACAGAATTAAATGCTATTCATGATGGCACAACAGTATATTTAACAGAATACGGAACAGTATTTACTGGTTCTTCACTAGCAACATTCGATGCAACAATTACTTCTGGTAATATGTTATTACAAGTAACGATGGGAAGTAACTCATCCTCTACTATTAAAGTTATATCGAATGCAATAAGTGTATAAATAGTATTATAATATTAACCTTGGAGAGTGAAAAGGTAAATGGCTACAAATAAAAATTTCGAAGTAAAGAATGGCTTATCAGTCGGTGGAACAGAACGTATCTCATCTGCCGGAGCATTTTCAGGCTCATTAGCAAGTGGTGTTACAGCCACTACACAATCTGCAGCAGACAGCTCTACTAAAATAGCAACGACAGCTTATACAGATGCTGCAATCACTGCTGTTATTGGTGGAGCTCCGGGTACACTAGATACTCTTAACGAATTAGCATCAGCCATTAATGATGATGCTTCTTATGCATCAACACTTACTACAGCATTAGCAACAAAGCTACCTCTTGCTGGTGGTACTATGACTGGCAGTTTGCTTGTTGATGCTGGTGACAACGGATTAGATATAAGACTAGGTACAGACAAAAGAGTTACATGGTCTGGTGGTATTGGAGAAATAGGAAGCACGGCAGGATTTCAAGCTATCAACACAGCAGGCAGCGCATTAGCTGCTTTCGGTATAAGAGCTTCTGAGTTAAAATTTGCTACAGGCAGTGCGACAAGATTGACTATTGATGCTACAGGCAATGCTACTTTTGCAGGCGCTATTACAAGTAGTGGCGCTATTACAGCAACTGGCACAGATACACAACAGTACCGACTTCTACAAGGCACAGCAATCGCGGGTGGTATATTTAAAGAAAGAACCATTACAGGTGCAGGAGTTTCTAACGACGTATCTATTTTTGCTGAAAGTATAAGCGATGGTGGAGAAATTCACTTTATGACTGGTGGTTCAGCGACTAAAAGAGTTACTATTGACTCAACAGGCAACGTTGGTATTGGAACTACTCCTAGCACTGGGTGGGTAAATTCTACAGACTTTGCAGCTTTGCAAATTGGTAGCGGACTAGCACTATGGGGTAGAGGAAGCGGAGACCACGAAAGACTAGGTTTAACTGCTAATATATATCACGATGGTAGCGCATATAAACATATACATACTGGCCGAGTAACAAGTTACGAACAAAATGATGGTAAGCATATTTTTAAATACCATGCTTCACAATCAGCAGGTACATCAGTAACGCTAAATACTGCTATGACTATAGATACATCAGGCAACGTTGGTATAGGAACAAGTTCTCCCGTAAACAACAGCAACAGAACAACTCTTGGCCTTCAAGGTGCTTGGGGTGGTCAGCTAGATATTATGGTTGGCTCTACAGTTCACGCACAGTTTGGCACTGATAACTTTTCTACTGGCTCAAGCTGTAGGGTGCAAAGTGCAGATAGTATTGTGTTTAAAACTGGAAGTTCTGGCAATATTTCACAGAAATTAAATTCTGATGGGTATGCTAGTTTCTATCGTGCGGCTAGTGAATACGGTATGGAGTTAAAGTCTGCGGGGACTCGTTCAGGATTAGTAATAAAGAAACCTGCCACAGATACTGCAATGGGTTCACTACTTGTCCTTGCTGATGAAAGTTACAGGTTAGGCACAGGAGCTCACTATCACATTGAAATGCTTCAAAATGGGTATCACCGAAACAAGACTCCACAAGGAACGTACTTCACTATCACTAAAAACTTTACCTGTACAGGAAGCTCTGTAACTAGGCACGCTATTAATCTTGCGTCTGAAATTGGAGCTAGTACAGGAGGTTCTTTGAGATACGAAGTTGCGGCAGTCGGCTACGGAAGTGGCGGTACTAATGGTGTTAATGCAAAATATAGCGTATCAGGGTATTCAGGTCATAGTTATTCTGGTACGAACTACGGCAGTTTTGGTGCAGGAACTATTCAAAATGGTTATAATTCTAGCAACGCTACATCCTACGATGCTAAAGGTATAAGTTATCACCCCTGTATTAATATGGGTTCATATATGGCAAACGGTGAAATTTGGGCTTATGTTCCTGCGGGTCAACAATATGGATTTACAGTTTCTAATAACAGCTCTAATAGTTTTGGCATGACTATAATAATTACAGGATTTTATACCTAATGGAAATAATAGATACAATTGGAAGCATAAGACGCTACGACAGTAAATCTGCAACATTTGAATTGTTGTATCCTTGTGTAAAAGTAGAAGGCGTGTGGCATGACACTGATATAAGTGAACTAGACACTGAGTTCCAAGACTTTTGCACAAACGCGTGGACTGATTCTATTAAGCAGGATTACAAAGACCACGTAAATACAAATTTGGTAGAGGGATAAATAGTAATATGGCAAATACAAAAGTAACACAACATGTAATCGCAAATAATGCAATTACGGCTGATCAACTAGCTTCAGCTGCGGTTACTGATGCCAAGTTACATAGCACATTAGATTTATCTGGTAAAACTTTAACATTACCAGCGACTGCTATTCCAAGTGCTTCAACAGCAACAACTCAAGCAGCTTCTGACAATAGTACTAAACTAGCTACAACTGCTTATGTTACTACCGCCATTGGTAATTTAAATGATAGTGCACCAACTGCGTTAAATACTTTAAATGAATTAGCAGCAGCTCTTGGAGATGACGCAAACTTCTCGGCTACAATTACAACATCGCTTGCAAGTAAGTTACCACTAGCTGGTGGTACAATGACAGGTGATATAGTACTAAGTGGTGCTCCATCAAGTGGACTACACCCAGCAACAAAAACTTATACAGATACAGCAGATGCTTTAAAATTAAATCTATCAGGCGGAACGCTTACAGGTGATTTGATATTAAATACAACAACTGCTTTACAAATTCCAGCTGGTACAACCGGACAAAGACCAAGTGCTGCAACCGGACAAATTAGATGGAATACAACTGATGGCGCTATTGAAGTTTATAATGGAACTGCTTGGACAGCAGTTGGAACAGGTTCATCAAATAAAGTATTAGATACATTTACTGGAGATAATAGTACTACAGCATTTACATTATCAATAACACCAGCAAATGAAGATGCTATCATGGTATTTATTGATGGCGCATATCAAGAGAAGGGAGATTATGTACTAACTAATAATTCATTAGCACTTGGTACAGCTCCACTTTCTGGAGAAAAGATTGCAGTACATACAACTACCGCTTCTGTTCATGATGGAACTACTGCTCTTAATCAGGCGTTTACTGGTGATGGAAGTACTACAGATTTTACGTTAAGTCAAGATCCTAAATCAGAAAACAATACACAGATTTATATCAATGGTGTATATCAACAGAAGACAGATTATACTGTCACTGGAACAACTCTAGCATTTGATACTGCACCAGATACAGGTGATATTATTGAAGTTAATATGTTTACTGTTGCTACACTTGGTAATACTGATACCGTAAATGAAGGTGTAAGTAACCTTTATCATACAACTGCAAGAGCAAGAGGAGCTATAAGCGTAAGCGGAAATGCAATATTGTATAATAATTTAACAGGTGTATTAACAGCTAACTTTGAAGAAGGACCAGTATTTACAAGTACTGTAACAACTCCAACTTTAATTACTGGTGCTTATGGAGCTGGTGGCTCTGCAGGCGATGGCTTTAGATTAAATTCAACAGATTTATATGGTCAGGTTGATGCAAGTGATAAAGTTAGAATTGCAGTAGCAGGAGATAGTTTCTTTAATGGTGGCAACGTTGGTATCGGAACAACTTCTCCAGATACTTTATTAGAGCTAAGAAAAGATACTGCCAGTAGTAGTTATGGAGATTATCCTATACTATCACTACGAAATGACAATGCAGCTGGTTATAGCGCAATTCACTTTCAAGAAGGAAGTACACAAAGAGCAAGAGTAGAAGTAGGAAATAATAGTGGTACTCCCTATATGGGATTATATACCACATCTGGTGCTTCAGGAATTACAATTAAAGGCGGCAACGTTGGTATCGGAACAACTTCTCCTAATGGTACTGGTTTTGACGGAAATGCTACTGTTCTTTCTGTTAACGGCTATTACCGAGGAATAATAGAATTAGGCTCTAATAATAACGTAATAGGCGATATGATAGGTGGTATAGAATTTAGAAATACTACGGTGACCGAAGCATATGTTAGAGCATATAGAGACTCTAATGGTGATTCCGAAATGCGGCTTGCTGCACACCATTTTAATTTTACTAGTGGCAACGTTGGTATTGGAACAACTTCTCCAGGCGCCTTATTAGACTTAGAAACTGCAGGTAATACTCTAGACGGTAGTTATTACTCAACAATGACTATAAACAATACTGGAAGCAGTACATATTCTGGTGTTAGATTTGATAGAAGTGGCGCGGCAAGATGGCGAGTTGGCCTATTGCCAGATGATACATTCCAAATTGCAAAATTATACAATACAGTTGATGATAATGCTTTTGTAATAGACTCATCAGGCAATGTTGGAATTGGCGTACAGCCAGCCTCAAAATTAACAGTATCTAATTCATCTGCTGGAGATGGAGCTAATATTGCAGATTTCCGAGGGTCAGATTCAAATCAAAGACTCATCATAGCTAATTTCTTATGTGGCTCAAATGAAGACAGAGTAGGTTTCATTTGGGAAAACCAAGGTGTTGCGTTATGGCGACAGTGGATGGATGACGCAGGTAATTTAAGATTAAAGACTTCAAATCCAACTAGTAATACTGATGGAAAAAGAATTGTAACAACAGAATCTAACATCGGTCGTACAATAATTGAGAGTCTCAGTATTGGTAATGTCGCTTCAGCTTCAGCTGATTTCCAAGGAGGACATGGGGTTGCAAGCGCAGGAATACAAAAATTCGATTTTACAATACAGGGTGACAACACTTGGAGAACAGTCCTTACAAATGTTCATGATTGCTCATTTGAAATGACCGCGACAGTTGGAGATGCTCAATCTAGAGATAACGCAGCGTATTGTGGTACTGTATCTTCTCCAGCTTATGGTGTTAGTTCCTTTAACAATATATACTATAACAATGGTGGTTGGAATACTGGTGCTTTTGAATTTAGAATCAATTCTGCTGGAATTGATTATGATATACAATGTCGATTTAGTAGTTACTATTCTACAACAAATGTTGGATCGGGATATTTAATGTTTAAGAGGTTATACTAATGGCTAAAACAGCAACAGTTATAAGTTATCAAGATGATTTTGATAATAGTCAAATGATAGATTGTCCTGCAGATATTATTGCTGCAAATGACATGATGAATGAAGGAGATCAAATTAATGAAATTCTCTTAACTCATCCGCTGCCTTACAAAGTAGAATATTTAACAGATGGAAGTGCTTCAGGCCAAGAGTATTTTAAGACACAAGAAGAAGCAGAAGAAGCTAAAACTAATTGGTTAGAAACATAAAAGGGATATAAATAAGTAATATGGCATTTTCAAAAGCAAGAAGATTATCGGATTTCATAGCAGCAGATGGTACTATACCAACTGGGAATTTTGCTAGCTCTACAATCACATCTGCGCATTTAGTAGATGGGACAATTGCTCATGCCGATTTACATACTAATATGGACTTAACTGGTAAAACAGTTCTAGTAGCAAATGCTTCAACAGGCGATAGTGATACGACCGCAGCAAATACGGCATTCGTACAACAAGAAATCGCAGCATTAGTTGATAGTTCACCTTCAGCTTTAAATACTTTAAATGAATTAGCAGCAGCTTTAGGCGATGATGCTAACTTTAGTACAACAGTCACTAACTCTATTGGTACTAAGTTACCCTTAGCTGGTGGCACAATGTCTGGTCCTATAACAATGTCCCAATCAGGAGCATTGCATAACCAATTTACGTCAACTGGGAGCTCTTCTAAAATATCAATAATTAGTGCTGATGGCGAACAGGCGTACATTAATTATTCTGGTGCCACCAATGAAATGTCAGCAGGATATGATAGAACATCAAGTTCGTTTAGATTTGCTAATGCTGATACGCTTTCATCTGCTATTCGAATGCAGATAAATTCAACAGGCAACGTTGGTGTCGGAACAGATAGTCCAGATTTTAAATTAGATGTTCTAACTGCTAGTGCCGATGGTATTAGAACTACCAGTGCTAGTCAGACAATAATTAGACTTGATACTACCAACACAAATGCCGCGGCACGAAACTGGCAAATGGCAGTTAGTAGTGTAGCGCATGGTGATTTTAATCTAACTACAAGTACCACCTTAGGTGGAGATCCAGCAAATGCAACTTCTAGGTTATATATTAATGCTAGTGGCAACGTGGGTATCGGAACAACTAATCCAAGTACAAAACTTACTGTTAAAAATGATAGTGCTTCTACAAGTTTTGGTGCTAATAATATTATTACGATTCAAAATGCAAATACTACAGATAATTCAAGAATGGGATTGGCATTTACGGGAAATACTAACATAGGTAGTGGTCTTGCTTTAGTAGAAGCTCAAAGTTATGACCAATCAGCCGGGCATACAAGTTTAAATTTTAGTGTTTATAATGGTTCTTGGCACAATGATATGATGGTGCTAAAGGCTGGCAACGTTGGAATTGGAGAAACTACTCCAGACGATACACTACATGTAAATAAATCGGGGGGTACTGCAAGAATAAGAATAGGTTCTGGTAATGATGCTTATTATGCACAAAAAGGATATTTAGGAGATACATGGGTATTTGGTACAGGTGAAACTGGCGATAATGTAGATTTTAAAATTTCTGGTGGTAATTTTACTACAGCAAACACAGGAGGTAATTTTAGATTCTTTACTCAAATGAGTAACGGAACTCCAACAGAACGCATGCATATATCCAGTGAAGGATATATAGAAATGAATTCATTTTCTGCTCAGCCTGATAATACAGATACTAGCACTCATAGAAAAATAGAAATTAAAGCAAATGGAGGTGGTCAGCAGACTCATAAAAGAGATTGTTTTGTTCAAAGTAATGCAGGTACCGCTCAATATCATTGGTACAAAATTGTACTTGGAAGTAACAATTATGGCCGAGGTTCTAATATAAAATATACTGCGAATTGGTCAACTGGACATGCTAGTGGTCAAGGATTTATGGATGGTTCCTTTATGTGTAGAGCAAGGCATGATAATCAACGAATTACTGTTCATGGCCATATAGTATATAGCAGACAGTCAATCGGTGGTTCATATTATGGTTGGGACTACGACCCAGATATAACGTTATATGAATCTAATGCCAATGGTAGCGGTGCTGGTCTATATATGAGAGTACAAGGCAGCCGAACAAGTGGGTATGATGGTGCTACAGTCCATGCATTATATTTAGAAATATTTGGTTCGAGACAGGATACGGCCTCGCAAGGTATATTTCAGGTTGGCACATCAACTCCAGCTGATGTAGGCTCAGCAATTAGTAGAACAATATTAAGTTAAGGATATTATAATGAAAGAATATACAAATAATTATTCGGGTATAAAAATAAATAATGGTGAACAAGGTTGGACTGTTAATTTATATAATGGAGATGATATTGAAAACACCATTGCTGAATTAGACAGAGAAGAAGATGCTAATGCTATGATTACTACTTGGGTTGTTCAAGAGGGTTGGACTAATATGGACAAAACGGAAGATACTGACCCAGTTGATTGGGAAAACCCTTTATTTCAAAGAGACTTTATAAAATAGGATATAAATAGTAATATGGCAACTAAAGTAAAAACAGGTGTAATCGATTCAGGCGCAATTACTAGTGCACTAATTACTGATGCTAGTATAACAGCTGACGATTTACATACTACACTAGATCTTACTGGAAAAACAGTTACGGTCTCAACTGCTAGTGCTGGAGATAATGATACCTCTGTTGCAAGTACAGCGTATGTTGATGTTGCTATTGCTAACTTAACTGATTCTGCTCCATCTACTCTAGATACTCTCAATGAATTAGCAGCTGCTTTAGGCGACGATGCAAACTTTAGTACCACAGTCACTAATAGTATCGCTACTAAATTGCCACTAGCTGGTGGAACAATGACCGGTAATATAGCGCACGCTTCAGACCTAACACTAGATGTTGCAGGAGATATATATTTAGATGCTGGTGGAGATGATATTTATCTTAGTCAGGGTGGAACACACTTTGGACAATTTAAAAGAAATAGTTCTAATTATGAAATACATTCCTTATTATCAGACGGAGATATAGTATTTAAAGGCAACGATGGTGGTAGTACAGTTACTGCTCTTACTCTTGATATGTCAGAAGCAGGAGATGCATATTTTAATAATCGTGTTTCTGTTGGGGGTGTAGTTACAAACACATCAGCAAATGCAGATGATATAGTTATTGGTTCATATAATGACGCTACTGAAAGAGGAATTACCTTTGCAAGTACAACTGGTGGAGGAATTCGATGGAATGATGCTGCAGATGCCGGTGTTATTCAATATTCTCATTCAAGTAATGAAATGTATTATAGTTCTACTTCACATCATAGATTTGTTGCTACAACAAGCGATACAGCAGGACTTGTAAGAATTAATACTGCTGATGCTGGAAGTGGTGTACTACATATAAAAGCAGGTGACCAAGCAGAAGATGGTATCGGTGCATTAGACCTTCGAAGTCCAAATTCAGCAATGAGAATAGGAGGAACTGCTGGCCGTTCTTGGATTCAATCACATGATTCTCAACCATTATATATTAATAAATTAGGAAATAATGTAATTTTTCATGCTGATGGTTCAGGAGGAGTTGGTATAGGTACAGAAAGTGTTAACGGCAAATTACATGTATCAGCAGGTAGTTCTGCATCAACTGTAGTTCAATTTGGTGGAGCCTATGACACTAGTGTTAAAATAGGCCCAGTAACAAATACAGCTTCAGGTATGTTGCAATTTCTCAATTCTTCCGGAACTTCGAAGTGGTCTTTAGGTTATCGCGATTCAAATGCTAGCGGAACTGATGGCATATTTAGAATCCGCAGAGGCGCAACACTTGATACTGCAGGCCCATACTTTCAATTAGGAACAGATGGTCAAGCATATTTAGAAACAACAACTGAAAGTGAATCTATATATCAGTTGAGAATTGGTACTAGTGTAAATGCCAATCCATCAAGAGCAAACTTAGGATTTACTAGTGGTTTAGGATTACTTGCGAAAATAGAAGCCGAACAAAGAGCTGGGGGTTCTCAGCCTTATGGTCATTTAGCTTTTTGGACATCTGATAATGGTTCAATGCAACAACGAATGACTCTTAATTATGATGGTAGATTAGGAATAGGATTAAATCATGTAAACCCAGCGTGTTTGGTACATATTTATGAAACAAATGCTCAAAATGATGCCCTTGGTTTACTTCAGGTTCAACAAGCAAATACTACATCAGGCGGGTCTCAAACAAATGCTTCAATAACTATAAAAAATTATCATGGTACTTCTCAATTTATGCAATGGGAAGAAAATGGTCTAAGAATTGGTAGTAGAATACTTACGAATAGTGGTGTGGGAGATTTGCATTTTACAACAGGTAATGATAGTGTAAAATTAACAATTCCAGATTCAGGTAGTGCAGTTTTTGCTGCCAGTACGGTAAATATTAATAACTCCGGCACATATCCAATCAGAGCTGCGACAAGTGGTGGTGCATTAAGAGGAGCTGCCGTTCATCATTTAATAACACATGACCACAGAACACCAAAACAAAATTCCATGACACATGGACATATGGGATTTGGATTTACGAGTTATGCACTAAATAATACTTCACCGTGGGCAGATATCATATATCTAAATTCGTATACAGATGCTTCAGGTGGTAGCCCAAATGCAATTCTTATAAATAAATATTCAAGTAACGCAAAAATAGTAAGATATCCTTGGAGTAATACTTCAACTACAGATATTAGTGGGGGAGTAACTTATACCTTTGACGTAACATCTGGGTCTGATGAAAGATTAAAAGAAAATGTACAAAATATTACAAATGGATTAGATATTATAAAGGCATTAAGACCTGTTACATTTAATTGGAATGATACATATATCCAAAGTGGTTCATCGCGAAATATTGAGGAGCAGGAACTTACAGGCGAAGAAGAACTAAATATAGCAATACCAGAAACAAAAGTAGAAAATGTAGGTTTAATTGCTCAAGAAGTTGAAGCGGTAGTACCAACAGTAGTGCATGAAGGTCAAATAAGCATAGGTGGGGTAGATTACAAGAATGTAGATTACGAAAAGCTAGTTCCTCATTTGATTGCCGCACTGCAAGAAGCAGATGCTAAAATAGAGGCACTAACAACAAGAATAGAAACACTAGAAGGATAATATGGCATTAACAAAAGTACCAAGTAATCTAGATGCAGCAGTAGCTATTACTCAATCAGCGAGTGACAATAGCACAAATGTTGCGACAACAGCATATGTAGACACCGCTATAGCAAATTTAGTGGACGGTGCACCTGCAGCTTTAAATACTTTAGATGAAATTGCTGCAGCTTTAAATGATGATGCTGCTTTAAATACTACACTTACAACAAGTATTGCCACTAAACTACCTCTAGCTGGTGGTTCATTGACTGGTAATTTGTTAATGAGAAATGGTGGTAATATTGAACTTGGTGGATATAATTCTGGTAATGATAAAGGGTTAATATTAACTCCGCGGGATGCCTCAGGGTATTGGCATATATATAATACCGCCGGTGGAAGCTTGGGATTTGGCGCATCATCTACAGTTGGTTCTTCAGAAAAAATGCGAATTAACGGCCAAGGAAATGTTGGTATTGGAATAACACCATCGCCTTGGGATGGCACCATGACAGCATTACAAATCGATACCGGTTCTATATATGCAAACTCTAATGGTGCAACATTTATTGGAGCAAACTTTTATTATGATACAACATCAAATACAAATAAGTATATTGAAAGTAATCCTGCGTCGGCTATAGGCTTAAGCTCTGGTCGACTTGAATTTTTTGTTGCAGGGTCAGGGACTGCAGGAAATAATGTTTCATTTACAGAAGCAATGCGTGTTCATAGTAATGGAAACGTAGGAATTGGAAGTGATGTTGTAAGTAACCCTATTATGGGACTACACGTTGGAAATGGTATAGGTGCTTTATTTGGACCATCAAACGCAGCTTCTACATATATATCTCCAGACCATGAAAATACAATTAATGGTAATTATGGAATGGACGTTGATACTGCTGATTTATGGGTAAATTATCGAGGCTATCAAAACGGAACAAGCAGATTTAGAAATTTTAAAGTAGGACAAGGAAAAGAAGACCTGATTGCTGTTTTTGAAGGCTCTTCAGGAAATGTTGGAATTGGACTTGCCAATGGAACATCCCCAACAGCTAAGCTTCATGTTGGAGGAACAATAAAAGGAACAGATTTAATCGCACACGATAGTGGTGGTTTAGCATTTCAAACTGATGAAGGAACAAAAAGAATATCTATTCTTGATTCTGGTAATGTAGTAATAGGAGATAATTCACTTATTGGTACTAATCCTACAGGTTCGGCCTTAAATATATTTGGAGATG
>Ga0233444_10000915_pt1 | contig 35281 bp, 37 predicted proteins | sample SI_124_October20_6_FD_182792 | JGI IMG/M metagenome (GOLD analysis project Ga0233444, IMG submission 182792) | Seawater microbial communities from Saanich Inlet, British Columbia, Canada - SI_124_October2016_10_MG | ecosystem: Environmental > Aquatic > Marine > Inlet | place: Canada: British... | reverse complement strand
AAGGCATAGAGATGTTTTTGAAGGTGAAGATTCCTGTGCTGGGTATTGTTGAGAATATGGCGGTGCATATTTGCTCTGAGTGCGGTCATTCTGAGGCGATTTTTGGTGATGGCGGCGGCGCCAATGTAGCGGAGCAGTATGAGACTAAACTGCTGGGTAGCTTGCCTCTGGACCGATCGATTCGCGAGAATGGCGATGCGGGTTTGCCATCGGTGGTGTCGGATGCTCAGGGACAGATAGCGCAGTATTATGGCGAGATTGCGCGGTCGGTGATTGCTGAGTTGGAGGCGGCTGGGCATGATGCTGGGCCGGAGATTGTTTTTCAGTAGATCAGACTGATATTACTGTCAGGCGTCTATTGCCCAGAGAGCGTAAATCGGTATGATACCGGCCTTATTCAAATTCAATCTGTAGCCTTGGAGTTAACCTAGATGAGCATTAAGTCAGACCATTGGATTCGCCGTATGGCAGAGCAGCAACAAATGATCGCACCTTTTGAGTCTGGTCAGGTGCGCTACGCTGGAGAGGATCGGGTTATTTCCTATGGCACTTCAAGCTACGGCTACGATGTGCGCTGTGCGGATGAGTTTAAGGTGTTTACCAACGTCCACTCCAAGACGGTAGACCCCAAAAACTTCGATAATGATTCTTTTGTGGATATGAAGGGTGACTTCTGCATTATCCCGCCCAACAGTTTTGCGCTGGCACGAACGGTTGAGTACTTCAAAATCCCTCGTTCTGTGCTGACTATCTGCCTGGGCAAGTCGACCTATGCCCGCTGCGGTATTATCGTGAATGTGACGCCGCTGGAACCAGAGTGGGAAGGGCATGTAACCCTGGAATTCTCAAACACCACCAACCTGCCGGCCAAGATTTATGCCAATGAGGGTGTGGCTCAGATGTTGTTCTTTGAGTCCGATGAAGTTTGTGACACGTCCTATGCTGACCGCGGTGGCAAGTATCAGGGTCAGACTGGCGTAACTCTGCCTAAAACCTAGAAGCAAAGCCTCAGGGGTTAAGCAGAGCATCTTTTAGAGCCAGCGCTTGCTGCTGCAGACGCTGGGTGTTCTCCGGGCCTGTGCGCAGCAGTTGCTTTTGGACTGGCAGCAGGGCTTCCAGTTCCGGGTCGGCAAATTTATAGGCTACAGAGTCTCTGGTCAGCCTGATTGGTTCAACAATAATCGGCGTGGCCAAAATATTATCGATTGCCTGCAGAATAATGCCGTCCATCTGTCGTGGGCGATAGCCCATTTCGGCAAAGGCGTTTTCGAGCAGGGGACGCATAAAGTGAAACAACTGGCCCATGGATTTCATATTAAAGCTGGTTAATACGCCAACTGTGCTGTCATAGCGCTCATAGTTGCCCGCGTTGAGCCAGATGGTTTCGCCATCTTTGTGCATGGCGAAACTGCCTTCCGGTGGAGTCAAAGGGAAAACTTTGCTCAGTGTGTTGCCTCTGGCCAGACCATCCAGATAGCTGGCGCTGCGACGCAGTAGATCGTCGGTGTTGAGCCATGTTTGCAGTTCTGATTTGTGCTTGATTAGCAGCATGCGGTCGCGGACAAAGGCATCACTGTTATCCAGCGATGGCAGCTGCGGTGGCTTCATTACTGTTTTTTTCTGCGCTGCTGATTCGGCTGCTGGCGTTGCTACTGGTGTTGGAATAACGGCTTCCGGTACTGCTGGTCGCTCTATGACGGCTTCGACCACGGGCTGCTGTTCGACGATGCCCATCAGCTCCATATCATCCTGATCTGAGCTGTTGGTGGATTGGTAAAGTACTCCACCGACCAGCACACCTGCGGCGATAGTCCCGAGCATCAGGATGGTTTTGCTTGTACCAGATTTATTGGGTGGCCGAGCCATAGTTATTTCTCTGTCGCAATCTTCAAGGGTCGGACAGGTTGGTTGTTAACCTCTCCGTTGATAATGTTCATTTCATGACTGTCGCCATCCTCGACCTGTTCAAGTCGAACAGCCAGGTAGTCCCAGTCAGTTGCCAGCCAGATTTTTGTCTGTCGCTGGTTATCTTCCCTAACGCGCTGCACTAATACGGTATTGAGAGGCCCTATGGCTGTCTCTAAAATTTCATTGTTGATAATCTGGAAATTGTATTGTTTCAGCTTTCCCCGAGAAATAACAGGGTAGGACAATGTCTCTTTCCCGGATTGTAAATCAAGTCGCAATTGCAGCTTTTGGGTAATGATATCCAAATAGCCTGATTGCAGAGGCAGGCTGGTTACTTTGTTTTTCTTGCTGTAACGCAGTTCTTGATTGGGCCAGTCAAACACCTGTTTTTCGATGCGTTTTTTTCCCAGTAGAGAGCGCTCATAGCTGTATACCCATGGCACGATTTGCTTATTCTCGGAAATGCTGAACAGCGCTCGCTCATCGATTTTGCCAAAGATGTTTTTTGCTTTTAAGGTTTGTTGAAACTGGCCGGATTCAAGCTGTTCAAGTCGGTGATCGGCTTCGATTTCCATGCCGTTAAAATTGGCGCTGTATTTGGCGCTGTAGCTTTTAATATCAGCCGCCATTGAGGTCGACACACTGATAAGGCCGCAAAGGACTATAGCTAACGCGGACGTTGCTTTGCCGTAAGTGAATGTCATAACGCTGTTAGTCTTCCTCTTTGTTCAATGGCTGTAGTACCAGACGGCTCTAGAATAGGGGGTTTAGAGTGTTAAATGCAATTATCGTTCGCCATCTTGAGAAAAAGTTCTGCCAGTCTGGCCAAGGACTTGGTTGTCCAAAATAGCCTGGCCATTTTTCATCTCCAGACGACCAGAGCAAAACCACTGTGCCACAGTTGGATATATTTTGTGTTCCACACTGAGTACCCTCGCTGCAAGGCTGCTGGCATTGTCATCTGCCAGTATGGGCACCTTTGCTTGCAGGATTGCAGGTCCGCCATCCAGTTCCGGGGTAACAAAATGTACTGTTGCACCAGCTTCTGCATCGCCGGCATCCAGAGCGCGCTGATGCGTATGCAAGCCTGGGTAGGCAGGCAGCAATGAGGGGTGGATATTAATCAGTTTGCCGATAAAGCGATTGACAAAATTCGGGGTTAAAATGCGCATAAAGCCGGCCAGTATGACCAGGTCCGGGGCAAAGCTTTCAATAACATCACCGAGATTGGCGTCAAACTCTTCTCTGCTGTCAAAGGCGCGGTGATCGACAATAATATTGGGAATACCGACCTGTGAGGCGCGATCCAGTCCTTTGGCCTCTGGTTTGTTACTGATAACAGCGGCAATCTTGGCATCCAGGTCGCTGTTGTCTCCGCCGCAGGCGTCAATAAATGACTGCAGGTTGGAGCCGCCGCCAGAGATCAGTACTACCAGACGCGCCGTTTGATTAGTGACTGCCATGGATCCCTCAGTTATGCCGTCAGGCCAAGAAGCTGAACCTGCTCCTGATCAGCTTTGCTCTCTTCGATGGTACCCAGTACAAATGCATCTTCGCCATTGTCATTTAAATATGACAGGGCCGCGGCCACAGTATCTGCAGGTACGCAGATCACCATGCCGACGCCGCAGTTCAATGTGCGGTGCATTTCATGCTCATCAATATTGCCGCCCTGCTGCAGCCAGTCAAACACTGCTGGTCTGGTCCATGCGCTGGTGTCGATAATGGCTGTGGCATTGTCTGGCAGTACCCGGGGAATATTTTCCAGAAGCCCGCCGCCGGTAATATGGGCCAGGGCATGCACTGGGGACTGGGCGATCAGGCCGAGCAGCGATTTCACATAGATTTTTGTTGGCGCCATCAGCAGATCAATCAATGGCTGCCCATCGAGCTTCGTGGTCCCCGGATCCGTATTAGTGACTTCCAGTACTTTGCGAATCAATGAGTAGCCATTGGAATGGGGGCCGCTTGAGGCCAGCCCAATCAAGGTGTCGCCCACCTCAACTTTGCTGCCATCAATCAGTTCAGATTTTTCTGCCATGCCGACACAGAAGCCTGCGAGGTCGTAGTCGTCCCCTTCATACATGCCGGGCATCTCGGCAGTTTCACCACCGATTAATGAGCAACCGGATAACTCGCAACCATCGGCTATGCCATTGACCACTGCTGCAGCTGTATCTATATCCAACTTGCCAGTGGCGTAGTAGTCGAGAAAGAACAGTGGCTCGGCACCACAGACAATCAGATCATTGACGCACATGGCCACTAGGTCGATACCAACGGTGTCATGTTTGCCATGGTCCAGTGCCAGGCGCAGTTTGGTGCCTACGCCATCTGTGCCGGAAACCATAACCGGTTCGCGGTAGCCCGTGGGCAGTTCAAACAGAGCGCCAAAACCACCGAGTCCTGCCATTACCTCCGGACGACGAGTGCGTTTGGCCGCGCCTTTAATTTTTTCGATCAGGGCATTACCAGCATCAATATCAACACCGGCGTCTTTGTAGCTCAAAGATTGAGTCTTTTCGGTCATGGAGGCGCTTCCTGTTTAAAGCATCTGAATTTTTAGCCCGCTATTTTAGATCGGGTGAGCCAAATTTTCATTAAGCACTGGTACAATGAAGCAAATTAATTGGGAGAAAAGTCGTTGAAACGGATATTTGCGCTGATTTTAGCTTGTTTTAGCCTGCATTCTTTCGCCGAAGAGGTTTCTGGCCTCTATACAGGTCTGGTGCCCGTGGCCGATCAATCAGCAGAGTCTCGGGATTTTGCCGTGACTCAGGCACTGTCTCAGGTGCTTATCAAGCTTACGGGTAATAGCAAAATCATGCAGTCGACCAGGGTTCAGCCTTTTCTCACCAATCCCAATGCCTTTGTTGCCGGGATTGGTTTTCGCAATCTTTCTTCCGTTGATGGTGATGACCAGACGGGGTTGGAAGTTAGCTTTGACCCCCAGGCGCTGGATCAGCTGATTCGTCAGGCGCAGTTGCCGGTGCTGCCGTCCAACAGGCCCAGATTACTGGTGTGGATAGTTCGCGATGATGCATTGCAGGGGCGGGGTTTTGTTGGTCAGGATTTCTCTGATGCCGCTCTACAGTCTTTTGATCGCGCCATGAAAACCCGGGGCATGCCCTATCTTATTCCTAATTTTGATTTGCAGGATCAGCTGTCCCTGTCGGTCAATGAGGCCTGGTCACTGCGGGCTGATCTGATTGGCCCTGCATCGGATCGCTACAATACTGATGGCTGGATAGCATTGCGCTTTTACACCACTTCTAATGCGGAGGTTCGCGGTGCCTGGTTGTACCAGAGTTCCGGGCGCCGCCAGCTAAATGATTTCCGGGCCGAGCCGGGCGAGGAGTTTATGACTGAGGCGGTGGGCAGTCTGGTGGATAGTCTGGCCAGTTCCTACACCTACATGCCTCAACTAGATACCAGTGCGCTGCAAGTAAAGATCAATGGAGTGGCCAACTTTAAGGATTATCAGGCGGTGCTGTCCCAGTTTAAAAAGCTTGAGCTGGTGGATTCGGTGCAGCTATTTGGGGTGCAAGGTGATCAGTTAACCTTGGCGATTGATGCCGAGGCTGGCGCGGAGTTGCTGCATTCGGCACTGGTGCGCAGTGGTCGTTTGCAGAGTCAGACTGCCCCCGGCAGCATGCTGAGCGGGCGCCTTGAATTTGACTGGATTAGCAAGTGAACAAACCATTGCAGCTTAGCCTTGAAGTAAAACTCGACGATCAGGCCACCTTCGATAACTTTTATGCACCAAGGGGCACGCCCCAGCATTTGGCGACCTTTGTACTGCAGGATGATGGGCAAAAATATGCTTACCTGGTAGGTGCTGATGGCAGTGGCCTTTCCCATCTTTTGCAGGCGGCCTGCCAGAAAACTGCGCTGGGCCACAATGCTGGTGCAGTCTATATGCCTTTGACTGAAATGCAGGACTATCCCCCTGAACAGGTTTTGGAAAACCTTGAGTCGGCCAGCCTGCTGTGTCTGGATGATCTGCAATCTGTGGTGCATAAGCAGGAATGGCAGGAGCCGCTGTTTAATCTATTTAATCGCTGCATGGATGCGGGCACTAAATTAGTGATTGCTGCCCATGCTATGCCAGATGATCTGGATTTGGATCTGGATGATTTGCTGTCCCGCCTGAAGTCTGGTGTTTTATTGCAGATGCTGGCATACAAAGATGCGGACCAGAGAAGGCTGTTACAGCATCGCGCCAATCGTCGCGGCCTTTATCTCTCAGATGAGGTGGCGCTATTTTTGTTAAATCGCCTGCCGCGCAATAGCCATCAGTTAATGGAGGCTCTGGAAAAACTGGATGGCGCCTCTATGCAGGAGCAGAGACGCCTGACAACACCATTTGTTAAATCCGTATTGCAACTCTAGCCCTGGTCTGGATTATTGAGGGCACTGCTCACAGTACAGATAAACTCCTCTGGGATCGCTAAGCTGATCCAGCAGGTTAAAGGGCTTAAGCAGTACTTTGGCCTGCTGGCGCAAGCTTTCCGGTAACCAGCTGACATCGCTGCCCCTGACACCGAGCCCCGCCAGAGAGGCGCCGATATTGCTGTTCATCTCGGATAAAAACTGCTCGTAGACCGTCAGTGGTTTGCGTTGGTAATCCACCATATATTCACTTAGGTTGGCCAGCTCTGCGGCTTCCACAATTGCATCACTGAGATCGCCCAACTCATCTACCAGACCCAGCTGTAATGCCCGTTGGCCTGTCCATATCTGGCCCTGTGCAATTTTGTGCACCTCCGCTGGTGTTGATTTGCGGGCTTCAGCTACTAAGGTGAGAAAGCGCGTGTAGACATTGTCTACACCAGATTGAAAGACCATCTCAGCCTGTTTGGTCATGGGGCGATCCAGCTGCATAATGCCCGCGATATTTGTCGTGGCAACACCATCGGAATAGATCCCCATTGCTGCCAGGCTGTCTTCCACTGTGGGTATCACCCCAAACACGCCGATAGATCCTGTAATGGTGGTAGGCATGGCCAAAACCCGATCCGCCTCGGTGGCGATCCAGTAGCCTCCGGATGCGGCATAACTGCCCATGGAAACGACTATGGGAATACCTTGTTTGCGGGTGGCAGCCATGGCATCGCGGATAACATCCGAGGCGAAAGCACTTCCTCCCGGACTGTCGATACGCAGCACCACAGCTTTGATATCGCTGTCGTCGCGCAAGCGATCGAAAATTCCAGCCAATGTATCGCCGCCAGCGGTTCCCTCTGGTTGCTCGCCATCGACAATATTGCCCGCGGCTACAACCAAGGCAATTTTATGCCGTTTCGCTGCTGCGGAATTAATTTTCCCCAGTCTCACATGGTTGAGATAACCTTTCAGGTTAATGCGATTAAACTTGCCATCTGTGCCTGGAATCATCTCGTTGAGGTACGCGGACATCTCGGTTCTGGTGGCGACCTGATCGATTAGATCCTGTTTTTTGGCCAGGGCAGATGAGTTGCCCAGACTGGCCTGCAGGTTAATATGAAGGTTTTCGGCATAGCTGTGGACAGTGCCAGAGGGTAGGCCCCGCAGCTGCTCTATCTGGGAGCCATAAAATTGCCACAGTTCATTCATTAGCTCTGTGCTGGCCTGCTTCGCCTCCGGGGACATGTTGTTGCCCAGGAAGGGCTCGACGGCACTTTTAAACTGGCCGACACGGAAGATATGCATATTGATTTTGAGCTTATCCAGCGCCTCTTTAAAGTAGCTGTTAAAGGCGCCAAAGCCAGTAATCATGACGGCCCCGAGGGGATTGAGCAGAATTTCATCGGCGTGGGCGGCAAGGTAATACTGTGACTGTGACAGGTTGTCTGCTACTGCGATAATTGGTTTGCCGCTTTTTTTAAAGCGCAGCAGTGCGACACTGATCTCTTCAAGCTTGCTCAGGCCGCCGCCAGCCATATAGTCAGTATCAATAACCAGATGGGTGATGCGGCTATCCCTGCCAGCTGCGTCGAGTGCTTCAATAATATCCCTGACCAGGGTTTCAGAATCTTGCTGGTTGCCACCAGATAGTATCTGGCCAAATGGGTCGGTGTAGGATTTTTGATCAACCAGCACGCCACTGGGGGCTAGATACAGAGCGCCGCTGTCGGGCATGGGTTGAATATCATCGGCAAACATACCGCCTAGTATCATTAGGAAAAAGCCTAAAAAAAGCAGGCCAATAATGGTGCGAATGCCATTTATTACAGTGCCAAAAAAACGAAAGATGCGGCGAATGATTCCTGGTTTTTTATCAGCCATAGATATTCCTTTTCAGTAACTGGGTTACAGGTTGTTGACCTGTCTGATGCGGGCATAAACCATTGCTGCGCAGAACAGCAGGATAGTCAAAACAAGTTCAACGATATCCAATGTCATAGGTTCAGGCACGGCCATATTCTGCACGCCATTGTAAAAATACAGCAGTATCACAAACCCCAGCCAAATTAATGTGCGCAACTTGTCGGCGAGCATTCCTGGGATAAATATCATCAGTGGCAGCAGGCTGATAGCGTAAATTATCCAGGGTGCTGACTGCAGCCAAAGGTGCAGGGCAAGTGTCAGCATCAGCAGCCAGTAGCTGCCATGGGTGAGTATTCTACTGATGGAAAGTTTTAACTCTGTGGTCAAGATAGTGCGCCTTAATAAGGGGTTTTAGTTGGTGCTGAGTTTGCTTGCCAGCATTGCAATACGTTTGCCCTGAGCCTGACATAGTTTAATTTCTTCCTCACTGAGACTCTCGGACTGCACATGAGTTGCACCATAGGGGGTGCCGCCAGATTTTGTGGTTGTCAGAGCAGACTCGGAATAGGGGATGCCGGCCAGAATCATGCCATGGTGCAACAGCGGAATCATCATGGTCAGCAATGTGGATTCCTGTCCGCCATGGAGACTGGAGGTGGAGGTAAAAGCCCCGGCTGGTTTATCCACTAGTGCGCCATTCATCCACAGCCCGGCAGTGCCATCGAGAAAATATTTGAGGGGCGCAGCCATATTGCCGAATCTGGTGGGGCTGCCAAGCAACAGGCCTGAGCAATTAGCTATATCATCTTCAGTGCAGAAAATATCGCCACTGCTGGGAATATCCTCTTCCGTAGCTTCGCAGACTGTGGATACCGCGGGCACAGTGCGCAGGCGCGCCTCCAGCCCGGTGCTTTCAATGCCCAGAGCAATTTGATCGGCGAGCATTTTCACATGGCCATGGCGGCTGTAGTAAAGCACTAAAATATAGGGGCTAGGCATCAATTAACTCCAGCACATTTTCCGGTGGGCGGCCGAGCACAGCTCTGTTACCCGCCACAACTATGGGTCGTTCTATCAGTTTAGGACATTCAACCATGGCTGCGATGAGTTGTTGGTCACTGGTGCCGGGGGCACCCAGATTGCGATCTTTAAATTCCTGCTCGGAGCGACGCACCAGCTGCGCGGCACTGAGTTGCAGTTTGCCCAGCAAATCCACCAGCGCAGCGCTATCCAATGGGGTCTCCAGATACAGCACTATTTCTGGCTCAATGTCCTTTTCCCGCAACAGAGCCAATGTTTGTCTGGATTTGGAACAACGTGGATTATGGTAAATACTGGTCATGGACTATCCTTTTACGACTAACCTTTTAAACTGGTGACAGGGTAAAACATTATTGTAAGGCCAAATTGAATTAAACCAAATGAGAGAGGCAATTCTGTGACAGTCGGTTTCACAAAAATGGAGCATCATCTTAGCATATTCTGGCATTTCCTTGGTTATCTGGTGCAGCGTTTTAATCGCGATGGCTGCCGGCAGAGCGCAGCGGCGCTAACTTATATGAGTCTGTTTGCCATAGTGCCGATGCTGACGTTGATGTACAGCATGTTTTCGTTGATACCGGCATTTCAGGATGCCGGATCACAGGTAGAGCAGTGGATATTCTCCAAGGTACTGCCCAGCAGTGGTCAGGAGATCAGTACCTACCTCAGTGAGTTCTCTATCCAGGCCAGAAAGCTAAGCTCTGTGGGGGTGGTGATACTGATGGTTACCTCCTATCTGATGCTGGCCAATATTGAAAAAACCTTTAATCATATTTGGGGCACTGATGGCGGCCGTCGGGGCCTCAGTGGTTTTTTGCTCTACTGGGCTATTTTGAGTCTCGGGCCACTGCTACTGGCCGCTGGTATGGTGATGAAAACCTATCTGCTGTCATTTAGCCTGATCGTTGATGAGGTGGATGCACTGGGGATATCTCAGTATCTGTTTGCCTATCTGCCCTGGCTGCTGAGCTGCATGGCCTTTAGCCTGCTGTTTATTGCCGTACCCAACTGCAAAGTGCGTACCAGCCATGCAATATATGGGGCTGTGGTGACCACTGTTTTATTCGAAAGCGCCAAGGCCCTATTCGGGTTTCTGGTGGCCCATTCGAGCTATAACAATGTCTATGGTGCCTTTGCGGTTATTCCCCTGTTTTTGATCTGGATTTATCTGCTGTGGATGCTGATTTTGATTGGTGCTGAATTCGTCCGCAGTCTGGAGACTTTTTCCTTTGAAGGGCAGGGCAAGAAATTGCCCGATATGGTGGCCGCTTTGATGGTGCTTTGGCACTGCTGGCAAAACCAGCAGCGTGGCGCGAGCCTGTCTGAACAGTCTATGGTGGCAGCGGGACTGGATGCGGAGCACTGGAAAAGGCTGCGCAATCTGCTGCTGGAAAAGCGGGTGCTGGAGAAAACTGCCAGCGGCCAATATGTACTGATCCGCGACTTGGGCAGCCACAGTATAAATGATGTCTGTGACTGGCTCGGGGAGAATATTCTCAGCACACCGGGCTATGCTCAGGGAGAGTCAGATAAGTTAATTTCTGCTAATCCATGGTTTACAAAATACGATATGCTTGCAGGCAAGACCCGCAGCGTTTTACTCAGCAATTTTGACCTGAGTATTGAGGCGCTGTTTACCCAGGACAGGCCGGAGAAAAATCTATGATCAAAAAATTATTACTCAGCAGCCTGCTGCTGTTGGGCTGCTCCGGGGATAGCAACTCTCAGTTTGCAATATTTGGTGGCGGCAGTATTGATTTGCAATCACCACAAAAACTGGTGTTGATAAACTACTGGGCAGTGTGGTGCGCTCCCTGTCGCAAAGAAATTCCCGAGTTTAATGAGTTGGCTGCGGAACACGCCAATCAGGTTACTGTGCTCGCGGTTAACTTTGACGGTTCTCAGGGTGATCAGCTGCGTGAGGAAATGGACAAGCTGGGCATTGAGTTCTCCAGTCTGCTGGCAGATCCGCGAGCCCGGTGGGGGCTTGATCCTGTAGCAGTTCTGCCGGAGACTCTGCTGATCAGTAAAGAGGGTAAATTATTGAAGCGTCTTATCGGCCCGCAAACCAAAGCTACCTTAGAGGCGCTATTATAAAACTGTGAGTCTCGTTACCTATTAAGGGTATTGGCGATTCACACCGGCCCGATTACCCTCCGTGTACATTATGAATTTTATTGGCCGCAGGCCATATTCTAGAGGGGAAAGTGATGAAAGATTTACGTCAGTTTTATATCAATGGTCAGTGGGTGGATCCCATTGCGTCCCGTGATCTGAATGTCGAAAATCCATCGACAGAAGAGTTGGTTGCTACCATCTCACTTGGCGCTGCCGCAGATGTTGACGCGGCCGTGGCCGCCGCCAAAGCCGCCTTCCCATTATATTCCCAGGTCAGTGTTGAAGAGCGTATTGCATTGATGGAGAAGCTCCTGCAAATTTATAAGGATCGCTATGACGAAATGGCTATGGCGATCTCTGTTGAAATGGGTGCGCCTATTTCCTTTGCCACCGCTGCCCAGGCTGATTGTGGCCGTGGCCATATCAACGCAGCGATTGAATCTCTTAAGCAGTTTGAGTTTGAACGTCAGATGGGCAATACCCGCATTGTTAAGGAGCCGATAGGTGTTTGCGGGTTTATCACCCCCTGGAACTGGCCGATTAACCAGATTAGCTGCAAAGTCGCCCCGGCGCTGGCCACGGGTTGCACTATGGTGCTAAAGCCCAGCGAAATTGCGCCAATGTCCGGTTATCTGTTTACCGAGATGATGGATCAGGCTGGTTTTCCCGCAGGCGTATACAACATGGTCAACGGTGATGGCCCAGATGTGGGTGCAGTAATTTCCAGCCATCCAGATGTGGATATGGTGTCCTTTACTGGCTCTACCCGCGCAGGTATTTTGGTGGCCAAAGCGGCCTCCGAAACCGTCAAGCGAGTGACCCAGGAGTTGGGCGGCAAGTCTCCGAATATTATTTTTGAAGATGCGGATTTAGAGACCGCAGTGAGCTCAGGGGTTATTAATATGATGGGCAATACGGGTCAGTCCTGTAATGCGCCCTCTCGTATGTTGGTGCATTCATCGGTCTATGATCGGGCGGTTGAGATTGCCAGGCAAACAGCGGAGCAGGTGCCTGTGGATGATCCTAAGAAGGAGGGGATGCATCTGGGCCCTCTGTCTAGCCGTGTGCAGTTTGATAAGGTTCAGGGCCTGATTGAAGTCGGTATCAACGAGGGAGCACAGCTGGTGGTCGGTGGCTTGGGTAAGCCCGATGGTTTTGATACTGGCTATTATGTTAAACCAACGATTTTTGCCGGCGTTAATAATCAGATGACCATTGCTCAGGAGGAAATTTTTGGTCCGGTGCTAAGCATGATCCCCTTCGATACCGAAGAGCAGGCGATCGAAATCGCTAACGACACGCCCTATGGTCTGGCAGCCTATTTTAGCACCAGCGATGAAGAGCGGGCCCGCCGGGTAGCAGGTCAGTTGCGGGCCGGTATGATTAGTCTCAACAGTGCCTCTCAGGATTATGCTGCACCCTTTGGTGGCTATAAGCAGTCTGGTAATGGCCGTGAATGGGGTGAGTATGGGTTCGATGACTTTTTGGAAATTAAGGGGATTACTGGTTAAGAGGCGAGTTCCAGCTAATTGACGCTGGCATTGCCCCGGCTATCATTTCCTGATTCTCCTTAAGTATGGGTCGGGGACATGATGGTAGGGGTTAACCATAAGCCCCTCGATCAAAAGACCCCAACGTTAATACCTAGCAGACTCCCAAGCATGAATCGCATGCTTGCGGGTCTCCCCCCACAGATAACCCCCAATCTTCCCGCTCTGCTGCAACACTCGATGACAGGGTATAAAGAATCCAATCGGATTAGAGCCAATAGCCGTACCCACCGCCCTGGAAGCCTTAGGCCTGCCCACCGCGGCTGCGACCTGTGCATAACTATTGATGCAGCCCGGCTCTATCTGCAACAGAGCTCGCCACACATTTATTTGGAAATTGGTGCCCCTCACATAAAGCGATAACGGCCCATCAATATTTCTCTCACCGGCAAACAGGGCCTCAACCGCCTTTGTGGTCTCTGAGGTCTTCTTGATTAGCCTGGCATTGGGCCATTGTTTATGCAGTTGTGAGATTTGCTGATCAATATTATTATTGGTCAAAAACGATAGCTTACAGATTCCTCTTGGGGTCACAGCAATAAAGACGTCACCAAACGGGCTGTCAGCCACAGAATATTGAATCTCCATGCCGGCACCACCAGCCTTAAATTCCCCAGGACTTGCGGCTTCCAGCTGCACAAAATGGTCATGCAATCTGGAGCTGCTGCTTAAACCCACAGCATTTGATACGTCTAGCAATGGTTTAGATTGAGCAAGTAATTGCTTGGCTCGGCCAACAGTCAGGATTTGCAGATACTTTTTGGGTGTCACGCCAGCCCACTGACTAAATAGGCGTTGAAAGTGAAATGGGCTTAAATGCAAGTGACCGGCAATGTCCTCGAGAGAGGGCTGCTGTTTGGCATTGGCGTTAATAAAGTCAATGGCCTGAGCTATGCGCTGATAGTCGGATTTCATAGAGAGAGTATTGCCGACTTCTGGTGTTTTAGCGACCCGAATCTTGCTCAAATCTATTGGCGGATAAGGCATAGATCAGACCACCGGCGGCAATTATTCCCAGACCAATCAACGCCTCTGTGGGTTTTGAAATTAGCACATAGGTCAGGGTCCACAGGGTTACACTCAAATAAATAATTGGCGCAATGGGGTAGGCAGTGGTTTTGTAGGCACCGGAGATATTGAGCTTTTTAAAGCGCAGCACAAAAACCCCAAGCACGGAGAACAGCGTGTTAATCGCTAGTACAAAGCTGGAGAAAATTAGCACCGACTCAAATGTGGCGCTGATAATAAAAAACATTGCCAGAGTGCCCTGAAATAGTACCGCATTGACTGGAATGCCCTGGGCATTGCACCTGGCCAGCTTCGAGAAAACTGTAAAATCTTCACCGATCACCTGCAGCACTCTGGGCCCAGCCATGGTCATGGCGCTGACAGTACTGATTAATAAAACTGCCAGCACAGCGCCCATTATTTTACCGGCGCTGCCGCCAAGTGCAGCCTCAGCTACCACCACGCCGATTTCCAGTTTGCCTTCCATGCTTGAGATAGGTGCGGCGCTAAGAAAGGTAAAGTTGAGTAACAGATAGAGCATCAATACCAGTGCAGTACCCGCAGCTAATACGATAGGCAAATTGCGCTGGGGTCTGTCCAGCTCGCCGGTGACATAGGTGGCTGCATTCCAACCAGTGTAGGCATAGTTTACATAGATTAGGGCAACCGCAAAGGCGCCGCTAAACAGCAGCTTTTCATCGCCGGCCTGGGGCGCAAAATTCAGATTCTGAGGGCTGCTGCCCCAAATGAAAATGACCACACAAAACAGCAGAATCAGCACCAGTTTAAGGGCGGTAAAAATCTGTTGCACATTGCTGCTGGCCTGTCGCGACAGGCAGTGGGCTAAAGTCAGTATCAGTACCAGAGAGCAAGCAGTCCAGGTTCTGTTGAGTTCGGGAAAGACTGCCGAGAGATAGGCGGCAAAGGTCATAGCTGCCAGTGCCACTGGTGCGGCAAAGCCTACAGTGGCGGATACCCATCCGGAGATAAACCCGGCGCAGGGGTGGTAGAGGCGCGAGAGAAAATTATACTCGCCGCCAGAGCGGGGCAGGTTGGCACCCAGTTCGGCATAGGTCAAGGCGCCACAGAGAGCGGTTAAACCACCGACAAACCACAGCATCATCAATATAAAGGGCGACTGAATACCCAGCAGCTGAAACCCGAGGCTGGTAAACACGCCAGTGCCGACCATATTGGCGACAACAACAGAGATACCTGTGGTTCTGGAGAAGCTATGCATAGTTATTATTGGATTGCCCCTAAAAATCTGCATGCACTTTACAGCACTGCTGGTAAAGGACAAATAGTTTCCTCAGGGACCTGACAGAAATAAATACCCTAGGGTCAGAAAATATCAGGTCATTAATCAATAAAAATCAGGTAAGCTTGCGAGCTATAACAATAATAAGAAAAGGTAATTAACATGGAAATGGCACTGCGAATTTTGCTGCGTCTGCTCGCACTGGGCATGTTTATGGGCTCCGTTGGATTTATCTTTAACCCGGCCGGAATGGAAGCGGATTTTGCCGTAAGAGCACTTGAGACCCATGGTATGGGGACCCTGCGCGGTGATCTTGGTGGTACCTTCCTGATGTTAGCAATTTTCACTTTCCATGGCTCGAGACCTGGCAATGCTGCCTGGCTGGCAGTGCCTCTGGTATTTATGCTGACTGTGTTGTTTGGTCGAACAGTGCATATAGTGCTGGACGGTCTGACTGACCCGGCAATTCGCTCTACGGTAATTGAGTTGGTGGCCATCGCTATCCTCGAATACGCCCGCAGAACATTATCAACTGACAATAAAAATTAAGGAGAACGCCATGAGATCACTGGCATTAACTCTGCTTCTATCTGTTACCGGTTTAACTCAAGCCAGCGAAGGGACTGATACTCAGACTCAGGTGTATTTTGGTGATACTCACCTGCATACGACCTATTCCTTTGATGCATTTTTAAACCAAAATTTTACTGCAGACCCGGATACTTCGTACAGATGGGCAAAGGGCGAGCCGGTGATCCATCCCTTCAATCGCACCAGAGTTCAGATTGGCACGCCACTGGATTTTTTGGTGGTGTCAGACCATGCAGAGATGCTCGGAGTGATGCGCGCTATTCGCGGTGAAACTATTCAGTGGGAAGATGTTGGACTGTATGCTTCTTTCAAGCGCTGGTTGGCCGTCAGGCAGTTAAACGAAGCACTGGATGAAGGCACGGGTCGTGCTTTTTTTGCTCGCTTCTTGCCCAAGTCGGCAGCGGTAAAAGGTGGCGACCCGGTGGCTGATATTAATAATAATATCGGTGGGATCGCGATTTTCGGCGACACCAGTAATACCTCCAGTGATGCCTGGGAAGACATTATTGGCGCCGCAGAGCGGCACAATGAGCCGGGGGTATTTACCAGTCTGCTGGGTTGGGAGTGGAGTTCACTGCCCACCGGCGCAAACCTGCATCGTATTGTAGTCACGCCGGATGGCGGTGATAAAGCCAGCCAGTATATTCCCTTTGGCTCAGATCAGAGCCAGTATCCTGAGGACCTTTGGCAGTGGTTGGCAGATACTGGGGAGCGCACAAATAGCCGCTTTATTTCTATCCCCCACAACTCAAATATTTCCAAAGGCTATATGTTTGCCGAGACCACCGTCAAAGGCCAGCCCATTACTGCTGACTATGCGCGCACGCGCATGAAGTGGGAGCCGATTACTGAGATCACTCAGATCAAAGGGGATAGTGAAACCCACGCTAAGTTTTCTCCAGATGATGAGTTCGCTGACTTTGAAACCTATGATTACTATATTCAAACCACCAAGAACAATACCCAGGTCTCCTCTGGAGATTATGTTCGCCCGGCTCTGAAAAGAGGTCTGGCAATCGAGAAAAAAATCGGTGTCAATCCCTATAAGTTTGGCTTTATTGGTTCCACCGACGCCCATTCGGGTCTGGCATCGCCCGAGGAGAATAACTTCCAGGGCAAAATGGCCGCGGACAGTACTCCCGAGACCAAGGCACCAGCTCTGGGTAACCCCACCGGCGCCAGCGGCTGGGATATGTCGGCCTCCGGTTTGGCGGCGGTCTGGGCTTCAGAAAATAGCCGCGAGGCGATTTATGCCGCCTTCAAGCGCAAAGAGACCTATGCCACCAGCGGCCCACGGCTGCGAGTGCAGTTTTTTGCTGGCTGGGATTTCCCTGCTGGTGCAGAAGCTTCAGATGACTTTGCTGCCATAGGCTATCAGCATGGTGTACCCATGGGTGGTGATTTGGCTGGGACTGATTCTGGAGCAGCGCCACAGTTTTTGGTGCGTGCGGTAAAGGACCCGGTAGATGCCAACCTTGACCGCGTGCAGATGGTCAAGGGCTGGGTGGATGCGGCGGGCGAACAGCACGAGATGGTCTACAATATAGATTGGTCCGGTGATCGACAGCTGGATGCGGATGGCAAGTTGCCCGCTGTGGGTAATACGGTGGACTTAAAATCGGCCAGATATACCAATACTATTGGTCAGGCCGAGTTTGCGGTTAAATGGACGGATCCAGATTTTGATCCAGCCCAGTCGGCATTTTATTACGCCCGAGTGCTGCAGATTCCCACACCGCGCAATGGTCTTTACGACAGCCTGGCGCTGGGTCTGGACAGCCCGCCCCGGGGAGCAAAAGCCATCCAGGAGCGGGCCTACACGTCGCCGGTCTGGTATACGCCACAGTAGCTGCGGACTTTAAAAGGAATTTAGAAGGGATTTAAAAGCGCAATGATAAAGAAGTTTTTAAAAGAGCCACTTGTTCAGTTTTTAGTTATTTCGCTGGTGCTGCTTGGCGGCGAGCGTTGGATCAACGCCGAAGACTACGCCTATGACCAGTACCATATTCAGATAGATGATCAGCAGTTGCTGCAGTTTATGCAGCTGCGGGCCAAGACCTTTAAGCCAGATCAGGCTGCAGCCGCTCTGGCTGCACTGGGCGCCGAAGAGCGCCAGCGTCTGGTTGATGATTACGCGCGCAATGAAGTGCTTTTCCGCGAGGCCATGGCTATAAATCTGGATAAGAATGATCAGATTATCCGCCGCCGCATGATTCAAAAAATGGACTATCTGGCCCAGGGGTTTTATGACGAGGCCGATCCCCTAACCGAGCAGGATCTGCGCGACTACTATGCTGACAATCAGCAAGATTATAAAAAAGCCGCCGAAGCCACCTTTACCCATGTGTTTATCTCCACGCAAAATCGCTCCTCGGAAGAGGCCCAGGCGATGGCAGATAAACTGCTGGGCCAGCTTAACGCTGAACAGGTGCCCTTTGAAAATGCCTCCAGATACGGCGAGCGCTTTCTCTACAACCGCAACTATGTCAATCGTGAGGACGATGAGATTGGCAGCCATTTTGGTCAGCCCTTTCAGCAAGCTGTATTTGCCCTAAGCACTGGGGAGCAGTGGCAGGGGCCGGTGCAGTCCAGCTATGGATGGCATCTGGTGTTGCTGGTTAAAAATGCCGCTGCCTATGTTCCTGAATTTGAGGAAGTCAGCTCTGCGGTCTTTGCCGATGCTCAGCGTCAACAGCAGAGAGAGATAAAACGTCAGGCTATCGATAAGCTGATGGCCAAATATCAGATCGAGACAGAATAATGCGCACAGCTTTTTTTGCTCTCGCACTGCTGGTCAGTAGCTGGGTGGTCGCCGATGAGGCGCGGCCGGTCTATGTGGAAGTGGTGGAAAATAATGCCAGCCAGTTTCTTGTAAAGTGGAAAGTACCGCCGGTTATGCCTACAGGGCAGGAACCCTATATAAAACTGCAGCACCCGGACTGTCGAGTTGTTGATGGTGCCAATGCCGCCGGGTTAATCGGTCGTCGGCTCTATCAATGTGATATTCAGGATCCCGATGCCGCTTTTGCTCTGGTGCTGGACTATCCCCGAAGCAATCCCGCACTGACCTCGCTTATTGTCTTTAAGCCTTTTGAAGCAGAGCCCATACAGGTATTTTCCGGCCCGGAAAAAACCAAGGTCGATATTCCAGTTAGCACCAGCGCTGGCACTGTGGCCAAACAGTACACAGTGGCTGGTATAGAGCATATTCTGATCGGTACAGACCATTTGCTGTTTGTACTTTGCCTGATGATTATTGCCGGTAGTTTTAAGCGTCTGCTGCTGACTGTGACCGGCTTTACCATTGCTCATTCTATTACTCTGAGTCTGGCCACATTGGATATTTTCCGCCTGCCCACAGAGCTGGTGGAGTTATTGATTGCTCTGAGTATTGTTCTATTGGCTGTGGAAATTGTTAAGCATAATCGAGCTGAAGCCGGGGCAGCTCCCAGCTTCACTTGGCGCTATCCGGTCAGTGCCTCCTCGGCATTTGGTTTGTTGCATGGCTTTGGTTTTGCGGTGGTGTTACAGGAGTTGGGCCTTCCCGCCTCAATGAAGGTTCATGCGCTATTGTTTTTTAATATAGGTGTTGAGCTGGGGCAGTTGCTATTTATTGCCGCAGTGCTGGTACTGATATTTATCCTTATGCGCAGTATTCCCGCAGTCAACAGGCACCGCCTGGTGCTTGTTGAGGCAGTGGTCTATGTTGTGGGAATTACCAGTGCTTACTGGTTATTCGAACGATTTGCAGTGCTGTTTTAGCCTTGATTGGAAAGCTATTTTAAATGGCCCAAATGCTTGGAAACCACTTTCAAGCTGGGCTTAAACAGCTTGGGAGTGCAGGCCAGAATATGGCCGCTGTCCATAAATTTTTCACCACCTTTGAAATCGCTAACCATACCGCCAGCTTCCCGCACCATCAGCACGCCTGCTGCTATATCCCAAGGCTTCAGTGACATTTCCCAGAATACATCCATACGGCCAGCTGCCACATAGGCCAGATCCAGAGAGGCAACGCCCAGACGGCGAATGCCCGCCGAGTTATCGGCAAACTCATGCATGCATGCCAGATACTTATCCATCTCATTAAAGGATGGTGCGCTAAAGGGAATCCCGGTGGCATAGAGCGCTCCGGCTTCTTCAGTCCGGCCCGACACGCGGATGCGACGACCATTGAGGCTGGCGCCATGGCCACGACTGGCAGTAAATTCCTCGCGCTTAAATGGCTCCAGAATAACCCCGTGCTCGAGCTTGCCTTTAATACGGCAGGCGATAGAGACAGCTACATGGGGAATGCCGCGAACAAAATTGGTGGTGCCATCAAGGGGATCGATAATCCATTCCACATCGGAATCGGGATTGCCACTGGTGCCACTTTCCTCACCGATAAAGCGGTGATCCGGGTAGGCTTTTTTGATGTTGTAGATAATGGTTTCTTCTGAGCGACGATCCACTTCAGTGACAAAGTCATGGCGACCCTTTTCATCAACCTTAACCAATTCCAGATTATCGGCAGACTTAACAATCATTTCTCCGGCCAGACGGGCGGCGCGAAGGGCTATATTAACCATCGGTTGCATAGGGCGTTTTCCAAGTGACTTTAAAGAGCGGTGGGCATTGTAACAGAACTACTGTGCCTGAGAAGCCTGATTCTGCTACACTCGCGCCCCGATTTTAGGGCAGTAGAATTAATTCGTAAGAGGCTTATTGTGTCTACCACTGAACGTCAGGCAAAAATTCGCATTGTGCTGGTCAATACCGCGCATCCGGGGAACATTGGCGGTGCCGCCCGAGCCATGAAAAATATGGGTCTGGCTGAATTGTATTTGGTGCAACCTCGCGAGTATCCGGCTCCGAGAGCCGTGTGGCGAGCCGCTGGCGCACGGGATGTATTGGCCAATGCCAAAATTGTAGAGTCCGTGGATGAAGCTATTGCCGGCTGTGGTCTGGTGGTTGGCACCAGCGCCCGAGAGCGCCGCATCCCCTGGCCGTTAATTAACCCCCGTGAATGCGGCGAGCGAATCTGGCAAGAGGCCGATACCCACGAAGTGGCACTGTTATTTGGCCGTGAAGATCGCGGACTCACCAACGATGAATTGCACAAGTGCCACTACCATGTGCATATTCCCTCAAACCCTGACTACAGCTCTTTGAATCTGGCTACAGCCGTCCAAGTGCTGAGTTATGAAATTCGCATGGCCAGCCTGGCGGATGCCGAGGGGAATTTGCCCTCGTTGCAAGACTGGGATCAGCCCCCGGTAACTGCAGATGATCTGGAAAATTTTCATGTGCATCTGGCAGAGACCATGGCCGATCTTAAGTTCTATGATCCGGAAAACCCCAAGCAATTACTGACTCGCATGCGTCGCCTATTCAACCGCCAGCGCATGGATAAGATGGAGGTTTCCATACTTCGGGGTGTGCTGTCTGCTGTGCAACGGCTAATCAATAAATAACTGAGCAAACTAATCAGGTATTTAATTGACTAAAATACTCAGGTATTAGATAATTCGCGGTCCAAAGATCGCCATATAGGTAAACCATATGAGACTGACAACTCGAGGACGTTACGCCGTAACAGCAATGCTCGATTTGACGCTGCACGCTCAGGACAAGCCAATTTCATTGGCGGATATCTCCGGGCGCCAGTCTATTTCTCTGTCCTATCTGGAACAGCTATTTTCCCGTTTGCGTCAGTCTGGCCTGGTTTCCAGCGTCCGTGGCCCGGGCGGTGGCTATCATCTGGGCCGCGCCAGCGACGGTATTTTTGTGGCGCAGATTATCGATGCGGTGAATGAATCCATAGACACCACCAACTGTCAGGGCAAGGGCGATTGTCAGGGCGGCGAGATCTGTCTGACCCATACATTGTGGTCAGATCTCAGCAAAGAGATCCACGGATTCTTAAATGGTATTAGTTTGGCTGATCTGGTGGCGAAACGAAACGTACAACATATAGCTCAGCGGCAAGTTGAACAGCTGCTGGTTATAGATGACAACATGCAGGCTGGCGCCTGCTGAATTTGGAGTAATTAATGAATCTACCCATTTATCTGGATTACGCTTCCACAACACCGGTAGACCCGGCTGTTGCAGATAAAATGATGCAATTTCTGACCCCGACTGGTCAGTTTGGCAATCCGGCGTCTCGCTCCCATGTTTTTGGCTGGCAGGCAGAAGCTGCGGTTGAAGATGCGCGCACTGATGTGGCGACATTGATTGGTGCCGACCCCCGCGAAATCGTCTGGACCAGTGGTGCCACTGAAGCCAATAACCTTGCTATCAAAGGCTGCGCCCACTTTAACCAGCGGAAAGGCAAGCATGTAATCACCTCTAAGATCGAACACAAAGCGGTGCTGGATACCTGCCGTCAGCTGGAGCGCGAAGGGTGGGAAGTGACCTATCTTGAGCCAGATTCCAATGGCTTGATCCAGCCGCAAATGGTGGCAGATGCGATTCGCGAAGACACCACTGTTGTTTCCATTATGCATGTGAACAATGAGCTGGGTACCCTCAATGATATAGCCGCCATTGGTGCTATCTGTCGCGAGAAAAAAGTGTTCTTCCATGTGGATGCCGCCCAGAGCGCTGGCAAGACCGCCATTGATGTAGAAAGCATGAATGTGGATATGATGTCTTTCTCAGCCCATAAGATCTATGGCCCCAAAGGGATTGGCGCACTCTATGTTCGCCGCAAGCCCCGCGTGCGCATTGAAGCCCAGATGCACGGCGGTGGCCATGAGCGCGGCATGCGCTCCGGAACCTTGCCCACCCACCAGATTGTGGGAATGGGTGAAGCCTTTAAGTTGGGCTTTGAAAACCTGGCCGCAGAGTCCGCACGCATTGAAGCGTTGCGTACCCGTCTCTGGGAAGGTGTTTCCGATATGGAAGAAGTCCATCTTAACGGTTCCCCAGATCAGCATGTGCCCGGTATTGTGAATATTAGTTTTGCCTTTGTTGAAGGTGAGTCACTGATTATGGCCCTGCGCGATCTGGCCGTGTCATCGGGCTCTGCCTGCACCTCTGCCAGCCTTGAGCCCAGTTATGTGCTGCGCGCACTGGGTCTGAACGACGAAATGGCCCACAGCTCAATCCGCTTTAGTATCGGGCGCTACACCACAGAGCAGGACATAGACGACGCGATTGCCAAGGTGCGCCATGCGGTAGAAAAGCTGCGTGAGCTGTCGCCATTGTGGGATATGTTTAAAGATGGTGTTGATCTCAACACCGTAGAATGGGCCGCGCACTAAGCGCCGCCATTAATGTTTTTTAATTAGGAGTCATAAAATGGCTTACAGCGAAAAAGTTATTGATCATTACGAAAACCCACGCAATGTTGGCAAGCTGGACGACAGCTCCAAAAATGTTGGTACTGGCATGGTGGGAGCGCCGGCCTGTGGTGATGTAATGCGTCTGCAAATCAAGGTTAATGACGATGGCATTATTGAAGACGCCAAGTTTAAAACCTATGGCTGTGGTTCAGCTATTGCCTCCAGTTCACTGCTGACAGAATGGGTGAAGGGCAAGAGCATCGACGATGCCGAGCAGATCAAAAACACCGAGATTGCCGAAGAACTGGCACTGCCACCGGTAAAAATTCACTGCTCAGTACTGGCCGAAGACGCCATTAAAGCGGCAGTGCGCGACGTACGAGAAAAGCAGGACAGTTAATCAATGGCTATCACCATGACTCCAGCTGCAGAGCAGCATGTTGTTAAGCATCTCGAGCACCGAGCCAAGGGCGTGGGTATTCGTCTGGGTGTGCGCACCACCGGCTGCTCCGGTCTCTCCTATGTGTTGGAATTTGTTGACGATGCGGCCAGCGAAGACGAAGTGTTTCAATGTGGTGATGTGAAGCTAATTATTGACCCCAAAAGCTTGCTGTATCTGGACGGTACAGAGCTGGATTATGTCAAAGAGGGCTTAAACGAGGGGTTTGAATTTAAAAACCCTAATGTTAAAGATGAATGTGGCTGCGGCGAGAGCTTCCACGTTTAGTCTCTGCACTTCTAAACCAGTAAACAGGTTGATCGGCCTTTGAAACTTACCAGTGACTTCTTTGAGATATTTGCCATTCCTGTAGCCTGGCAGGTGGACGGCAGCCAGCTGCAGAGCAGATATCTGAAATTGCAGCAGGAGTTTCACCCGGATCGTTTTGCCAGCCATAGCGATCCCGAAAAGCGTCTGGCCGTGCAAACCGCCTCGCTGATCAATCAGGCCTATGACACCTTAAAGTCCCCACTAAAGCGCGCCCAATATCTCCTCGAGCTAAACAAGATAGATGCCAGTCAGGATAGCCATATCACCAGTGATGGGGCGTTTTTGATGGAACAGATAGAGCTGCGGGAAGCGTTATCCGATGTGCGTGACAGTGCTGACCCCTTTGCGGCTCTGGACACATTGCGCAGCGGTGTTGAGCATAGTTATGCGGAACAACAGGACCAGTTTCAAGCCCAGTATCAGGCATCTGACTTTGATCAAGCCTTCAATACAGTGGCCAAAATGCAATTTTCAGCTAAGTTGCTCGATGAAATAGAGCAGCTTGAAGCCGAGTTAGAGGACCTATAGACAGTGGCATTACTGCAAATCTCAGAGCCGGGCCAATCACCCCAACCCCATCAACGCAGACATGCGGTGGGCATAGACCTGGGCACCACAAATTCATTGGTGGCCACGGTGCGCAGCGGTATGGCAGAGGTGCTGGCAGATGAGCAGGGCAGGGATCTACTGCCCTCCGTTGTAAATTATGTAGCAGAGGGGGTGAGCTGTGTCGGCTATGAAGCCGCTGAACATAATGTGGCTGACCCGTTAAATACATTGGCCTCGGTCAAACGCCTGATGGGCCGCGGTGTGGCAGATATTAAAACCTTTGGCAGCCAGCTGCCCTATGAGTTTGCCGACGACGATGGCGGTATGCCAAAAATCAAGACCGCCGGCGGGCTGGTAAGCCCGATACAGGTCTCTGCAGAGATACTGCGCAAGCTGGCGGGCCGCGCAGAGATTGCCTTTGATTCTGAGCTGGATGGCGCAGTGATTACAGTGCCCGCCTATTTTGATGAAGCCCAGCGTCAGGCCACCAAAGACGCAGCTACCCTTGCGGGTATTAAAGTGCTGCGCTTGCTCAATGAGCCTACGGCGGCCGCCATTGCTTATGGGCTGGATGAATCTGAGCAGGAAACCAAGGGTCAGGACCGCACGATTGCGATCTATGATTTGGGTGGCGGTACCTTTGATATCAGTATTTTGCGCCTGTCCAAAGGTGTTTTTGAAGTCTTGGCCACCGGTGGCGATTCTGCCCTGGGCGGCGATGACTTTGACCATGCCATTGCCGACTGGCTGCGGCAGCAAATGGGCATGGATGAAAACCTTAACGCCATAGAGCAGCGCATTCTGCTGGAGACGGCTAAGTCGGCCAAAGAAGAGCTCACTGATTCATCTCAGGTTGAGTTGGAAGTACTGGACTGGCAGGGCACATTGACTCGCGAGCTAATGCACAGCCTAATCGATGGGCTTATTGCTAAAACAATACGCGCCTGTAAAAAATCCCTGCGCGATGCCGGTGTTGCCCAGTCCGAGATTGATGATGTCATTCTGGTTGGCGGTTCCACAAGAACCCCCAGAGTGGGTGAAAAAGTAGCCGAGTTATTTGGTGTAGAGCCACTGTGTAGCCTGGATCCAGATCAGGTCGTGGCCATGGGCGCTGCATTGCAGGCCGAGGTTTTGGTGGGTAATAAATCCGGTGACGATATGCTGTTGCTGGATGTGATTCCCCTGTCCCTTGGCATAGAGACTATGGGCGGGCTGATTGAAAAGATTATCCATCGAAACACCACTATTCCCGTGGCCAAGGCCCAGGAATTTACCACCTTTAAAGATGGCCAGACTGCCATGGCAATCCATATTCTGCAGGGTGAGCGGGAGCTGGTCAGTGACTGCCGCTCACTGGCGCGCTTTGAACTGCGCGGTATTCCCCCCATGGTGGCGGGCGCAGCAAAAATTCGTGTGAGCTATCAGGTGGATGCGGATGGCTTGCTCAGCGTTACCGCCCGCGAGCTGACCAGCAATGTGGAATCTCGTATTGAGGTGAAGCCCTCCTATGGGTTGGGTGAAGAAGAAATCACCAGCATGTTGCAGGACTCCTTTAGTCATGCCCGGGACGATATGCAGGCCAGAGCATTGAGAGAGCAGCAGGTAGAGGCGGATCGTATGATTGAAGATCTGCTCGCAGCCATCTATAAAGATGGTGATGCCCTGCTGGATAGCGAAGAGCGCCAGTGCCTGAAGGTTGCAATTGAGGAGTTGCGAGAACTGCGCGAGACCACCACAGAACACCGCCTGTTGGCCCGCCAGATTGAATCTGTGGCCAAGGCCAGTGAAGAATTTGCCGCCCGACGTATGGATGCCAGTATCAAAACTGCGCTGGCCGGCCAGACATTAGACGAAATTGAAAAAGGTTAGGACCTAAGATGCCTAAAATTGTATTTTTGCCCCATCATGAAATCTGCCCAGAGGGTGCGGTGGTTGAAGCCAAGCCGGGGGAAAGCATCTGTGATGCGGCCCTGCGCAATGGTTTGGAAATTGAGCATGCCTGTGAAATGTCCTGTGCCTGTACCACCTGCCATGTTCATGTTCGCGAGGGCTTTGATGAACTGCCCGAAGCGGATGAGTTGGAAGAGGATTTTCTCGATAAAGCCTGGGGTGTAGACCCGGACTCTCGTCTGAGTTGCCAGGTAATTATGGAAGATACAGATCTGGTGGTTGAGATACCCAGGTACACCATTAATATGGTGTCAGAACGTCACTAATAACGAGCATAAACCGGTCAGCAGTAAGCGGAGTAATGGACTATGATTAAGTGGACTGATATTAATGATATCGCCATAGAACTGGTCGACAATCATCCAGATGTTGACCCGCAGTATGTCAATTTTGTTGATTTAAGAAAGTGGGTTTTAGAGATAGAAGGTTTTTCTGATGATCCAGATCGCTGCGGCGAGAAGATTCTTGAGGCCATTCAGATGGCATGGATTGAAGAGCAGGACTAGCCTCAGCTAAAACCAGTGTCGTTAACCAGAAAAGGATTTTCAGCAGGCAACGGATGCGCGAAAAAAATAACCTGTACAAAAAAGTATTGGATACAGCGCCCTTCGGAACCCTGTTTTTCGCCTATGGCGTGTGTATCGACGCCAATCACAAAGCCCTCAATCTATTGCGCTGCCAGCGCAGTCAGTTAGTTGGACTGTCCCTTAATGAACTCGCTGAAGATCAACCTGCTGCATTGATACAACTTAAAACAGTGGTTGAAAAGCTGGAGTCGGAGCAGCTGCAGGGGTTGCTGTGGCGCTCCCGAAATACCCTGGCCACCGATGAGGTCGTGGTGTCGGTGGATGAAGTTGAGGGCACAGATAATGCCATGAGCATTATGCTCTATCCTCTGCCAGCTCTGGCGCAGATGGTGGTGCAGGAATTTAGTGCCGAGCAGCTTCCGATTGTGGATACGCCAGATCAGCTCCAACCTCAATCGAAGATACCGGAACCAGTGCAGTCAACACCACAGGAGCCCGCACCTTCCCAGACTGATGCCCATGATGAAGTGATTGCCAGTCTGCCTATAGGCCACACATTGCTGGGCAATATTAATCGCTATCTGGAAGGCTCCAGTTCCCACTGCGGCGCTCTGTTATTGATTGATCTGGACCATTTCAACTCGATTAACGAATCTCTGGGCAAGCATATAGGGGCCCAGATTCTCGATCGTGCTCGGGAGACAATCGCCAATATGCTGGGTGCCAATATGCAGATGGATCAGGTGGCCGGTGATGCTTTTTTGTTGTTTATTGAAGACCTTGCCAGCTCCGAGCCCGATGCAGAGCAGCGCGCCACTGCCATCGCCAATGAAATTCGCTGCACTATCTCCAGGCCTTTCTTTACCGAGAACGGTGAGGTTATTGTTACCGCCAGTGTTGGCATCAGTCTGCTGGTGAAGGCTGATGCTCCGGGAATAGGCGCTTCACAGGTCATACAGCAGGCCGAGAGTGCCATGTTTGAGGCCAAGCGTCGGGGCCGCGATACAGTGATGCTGTTTGATAGCCAAATAACCCACCGTGCCCAGCAGCGCATCAGCCTGCAGTCCAGTTTGCGCAAAGCGGTAGTCAACCAGGAATTTGATCTCTACCTCCAGCCCCAGGTGTCGACCCATGATGGCTCCGTGGTAGGTGGTGAGGTTTTGTTGCGCTGGATTCATTCTGGTCAGGCCATGCACACACCGGCTGACTTTATTCCTATTCTGGAAGCCTCCGGCATGATTGTTGATGTTGGTCTGTGGGTGATTCGCACATCCTGTGAATATCTACGCAACATGCTCGACCGGGGTATCTGGACGCCAGATATGCAGTTGGGGGTGAATATCAGCCCCAAGCAGTTCCATGATCCCGGCCTGATTACCAGCCTTGAGCACAGCCTCAAGAGCTATGATATCAGCCCGGATATGATCACGCTGGAAGTCACAGAGAACTTGCTGATTGATGATTTTGAGTCGGTGGTGGATAAAATGAAAAAGATCCGCAATATGGGCACCAGATTTGCTATTGATGATTTTGGCAGCGGCTATTCCTCAATGATTTATCTCAAGCGCCTGCCCCTGGATATTCTCAAGATCGATCGAGAATTTATTGCCAACCTCAACTCCGACAAAGACACATTGGGCCTGGTCGAAGCCATTATGATGGTGTCCCGTCACTATGGTCTCGATGTGGTGGCTGAAGGCGTCGAAAAACGCGAAGTGTTGGAGATATTGCGCAGTCTTGGCTGCGATAAATATCAGGGCGCCCACTTCAGTATGCCAGTGTCTCTGGACCGCTTTCAGCAGTTGCTGGTAGCCTAGTTACAGGGCACTAAAAAATAACCATTGTTACCACCTCTCAGTGCAGGTAAAATCCGCGCCATTGCCCGTCAGGGCTATTTTTTTAACTTACATTAGCCCTATTTTGGAGAACGCTTCATGGCGACTGAACGCACCTTATCTATTATCAAACCCGATGCCGTAGCAAAAAACGTTGTTGGTCAAATTCTCAGCCGCTTTGAAGGCGCTGGACTTAAAATTGTTGCCCTGAAAATGCAGCACCTGAGCCGCGAACAGGCAGAAGGTTTTTACGCCGAGCACAGCGAGCGTCCTTTCTTTAACGACCTGGTTGCCTTTATGACTTCCGGCCCTGTTTCTGTTCAGGTTCTGGAAGGCGAAAATGCTGTTCTGACTAACCGCGATCTGATGGGTGCCACTAACCCACAGGAAGCCGAAGCTGGTACTATTCGTGCAGACTTCGCCCAGTCTATCGACGCCAATGCGGTTCACGGGTCAGACTCAACCACCTCTGCAGCCCGCGAAGTAGCATACTTTTTTGATGACAACGAGATCTGCCCTCGCTAAGAGACAGCTCTCTTAACTGAGAACCAGGACAACTATGTCCCAATCAGTAGAAGTAACATCGATCGATCAGGAACCCCAGCAAGCTAAAACCAACTTGCTGGGGTTTTCTGCGTCAAAACTCGGCGACTTTTTTGAACAGATCGGCGAGAAGCGCTTCCGCGCCACCCAGATAATCAAATGGATTCATCAGATGGGTGAGGTTGATCTGGATAAGATGACTAATCTGTCCAAGGATCTGCGTGAAAAGCTTAAAGATATTGTCGAGATCACCTTGCCAGAAGTGGTGAGCTGTCAGGATTCCACCGACGGCACCAGAAAGTGGCTGATTAAAGTGGATGGCGGCAGCTGTATTGAAATGGTCTATATCCCCGAGCGTGAGCGCGGCACACTCTGTGTCTCCTCCCAGATTGGCTGTGCCCTGGATTGCAGTTTCTGCGCCACTGGCAAGCAGGGTTTTAATCGGGATCTGACCGCTGCCGAAATTATCGGCCAGCTGTGGATTGCCGCAGATTCCTTTGGCCAGTTCGAGCACAAGGCCCCCCGCCGGGTGACCAATGTGGTGATGATGGGCATGGGCGAGCCACTGATGAACTTCGATAATGTGGTCGATGCCATGAATATTATGCTTGAGGACAACGCCTATGGCCTGTCCAAGCGCCGCGTGACCTTAAGTACTGCCGGCGTAGTTCCAGCCCTGGACAAGCTTGCCGATGTGTCCGATGTATCTCTGGCAATTTCCCTCCATGCGCCCAACGATGAACTGCGCAATGAGTTGGTGCCTATTAACCGCAAATACAACCTCAAAGAATTTATTCGCAGCGCCGCCGATTATATTGACAAGATGCCGGATAATCGCCGCAAAGCCACGGTCGAATATACCTTGATGGACCAGGTTAATGATCGAGTAGACCACGCCAGACAATTGGCGGAATTACTTAAAGACTTGCCCTGTAAGATAAATCTGATTCCGTTCAACCCATTCCCGGGCTCAGAGTACAAGAGAGTCAGCAATAACCAGCTAAACCGGTTTAGGGACATTCTGGCAAACGAAGGTTACACTGTGACAGTGCGCACCACCAGGGGCGATGATATTGCTGCCGCCTGTGGCCAGTTGGCCGGAGAGGTGAATGATCGCACCAAGCGACAGGAACGCTACAAGCGCAAACTTGATGAGGCCCAGCCGGTAAAAATTATCGACTGAGATGGCCTGGCAAGGGCTGCCAAAGGAAGCAACACACAGAGGGATTCTGACCATGAAATTAGCAAAAATTGCACTGTTAGCTGTGATGGCCGCGTCAATTCTGGGCTGTGTTTCCAGTCCAGATGCGAGAAAGAAGAGCGCGGATCCCCAGGCTGCATTTGACCAGCATATAAAGTTGGCCATGCAATATATTGGCAGCAAGAGCCGGGATCTGGCCAGAGTGCACCTGCAAAAAGCGGAGCGCTTTGAGTCCAGTGCCAACAAATCGCAATTGCACAATGGATATGCATTGCTCTATCAAATGGAGCAGGAGATAGAGCTGGCGGAGCAGCATTACCGCAAAGCTATTTCCAGCAATAAAAAAGACAGCATGGTGCGCTACAATTTTGCCGCATTTTTATACAACCAGGGCAGATTTCAGGCGGCTCTGGAGCAGATGCAGCTAGTGACAGAAGATCTGGGATATGAACGGCGAACCCAGGCGTTTTATATTTTGGGCCTGGCCCAGCGCAAAACAGGTCAGGGAGCAGAGGCGCTAAAGTCCTTTGCCAGAGCCAGCCAGCTAACCCCTGGGTTTGCGCCGCCCTATTTAGAGGCCGCCGAGATATATTTTGAGCAGCAAAAGCTGCCAAGTGCCAAGCGTGCACTGGATCAATACGCTTATCTGGCACCGCCCAGTGCCAAGAGTCTGTGGTTGGCGGTGCGCTTGGAGCACAGCTTTGGCAATAGAGATGGAGCCTCAAGTCAGGGTTTGAAGTTGAAGAATTTGTTTCCTTATTCCAGCGAAAACCTGGAATACCAAAAGTGGTTAAAGCAATAGCGAGAGAGTATTAGTGTTTAGCGGAACACCAATTATAAGACGCAAATCGCGACAGATTATGGTCGGCAATGTGCCTGTCGGCGGCGATGCGCCCATCTCTGTGCAAAGCATGACCAACACCAGTACCGCGGATGTTGCCGCCACTGTTGAGCAGATCAAACGTATTCAGGCCGCGGGCGCTGACATTGTTCGTGTCTCTGTACCCTCATTGGAAGAAGCCGAAGCCTTTGGCCAGATTCGCCGGTTGGTGGATATTCCCCTGGTGGCAGATATTCATTTTGACCACAATATTGCCCTGCGTGTGGCCGACCTGGGTGTCGACTGCCTGCGCATTAATCCGGGCAATATTACCCGTGAAGATCGTTTGCGCGAGGTGATTGCCAAGGCTCGCGATCTCAATATTCCCATCCGCATTGGTGTTAATGCCGGCTCTCTGGGCAAAGATCTACTGCGCAAGTACAGTGAACCCACTGCTGAAGCCATGGTTGAATCTGCCATGCGCAATGTCGAGTTGCTGGATAAATACGATTTCCAGGATTTTAAAGTCAGTGTTAAGGCCTCGGATATTTTTATGGCGGTCGCCGCCTATCGCGATCTGGCCACCAGAATTGAACAGCCATTGCACCTGGGTATTACCGAGGCCGGTGGGTTGCGCTCAGGTACGGTCAAATCCGCCATAGGTCTGGGGGCTCTGCTGCTCGATGGCATTGGCGACACATTGCGCATATCACTGGCTGCAGATCCAGCGGAAGAGGCCAAAGTAGCCTGGGACATGTTGCGCAGTCTGCGTTTGCGCAGTAAAGGCATTAACTTTATTGCCTGCCCCAGCTGTTCGCGACAGAATTTTGATGTGATCAAAACAGTGAATGAACTGGAAACCCGTCTCGACGATATTGCAGTACCCATGGATGTCTCCATTATTGGCTGCATTGTTAATGGCCCGGGTGAAGCCAAAGAATCTGACTTTGGTTTGACTGGCGGAACACCAGCCAATCTAGTCTATGTGGATGGTAAGCCGGACCACAAACTGAGTAATGACAACCTGGTTGATCAGCTGGAAGCGGAAATTCGTGCCAAAGCCGCAGCTAAAGAAAAGCAGCTGGCCGCAGATGCCGCTAACCTGATCGCCAAAGCATAAAATCAAGACTTTATAAGAGATAAAGAATAAGACATGAAAATCCAATCCATCAGGGGCATGAATGACCTGCTCCCCGAACAGTCAGCAACATGGCAGTATCTCGAAAGAGCTGTGGCCGATGTGCTGGGTCGTTACAGCTATCGCGAAATTCGTTTCCCGATACTTGAGCAGACTGAGCTGTTTAAACGTGCGGTTGGAGAAGTCACCGATATTGTCGAAAAAGAAATGTACAGCTTTACGGACCGCAATGGCGACAGTCTCAGTCTGCGCCCAGAGGGAACCGCTGGCTGTGTGCGCGCCTGCACGCAAAACGGCCTGCTGCACAATCAGACCCAGCGGCTGTGGTACACCGGCCCTATGTTTCGCCATGAGCGCCCGCAAAAGGGCCGCCTGCGCCAGTTTCACCAGATCGGTGTTGAAGCCTTTGGTCTGGTCGGTCCGGATATAGATGCAGAACTGCTGTTGATCACCGCGCGACTGTGGAAGGTTTTAAACATAGATCATGCAGTCAAACTGCAAATCAATAGCCTGGGAACCTCGGCAGATCGCGCGACTTACCGCGCGGCACTGGTAGATTATCTGACGCAGCGCCATGATCAGCTGGATGAAGACAGTCAGCGGCGTTTGAGCAGCAACCCAATGCGGATTCTTGATAGCAAAAATGAGGCCACGCAGGCACTGCTGCAAGAGGCCCCGAAACTGGCCGACTTTATTGATCAGGAATCTCGGGATCATTTTCAGCAGATTTGCGCGGTACTGGATCAAGCAGGCGTCGCCTACGAGATTAATCAGCGTCTGGTGCGCGGGTTGGATTATTACAGCAAAACCGTATTTGAATGGGTCACCGACAGTCTTGGTGCCCAGGGTACTGTCTGTGCCGGTGGTCGCTATGACGGCCTGGTGGAGCAGCTCGGTGGCAAGCCATGCCCAGGTGTAGGTTTTGCCATGGGCGTTGAAAGACTGGTGTTGCTGCTTGACGAGTTGGGCGTTGTCCCCGATAGTGTCGGCCAGCAAGTAGATCTGTATCTGCTGGCAGTGGGCAATATTGAACAGCAAGCTCTGGTGTTGGCAGAAAATCTACGCACAGACTGCGCCAATATCAGGCTCGAAGTTCACTGTGGCGGAGGCAGCTTTAAGTCGCAGATCAAAAAAGCAGATAAAAGTGGCGCTGCTATTGCGCTGATACTGGGTGAAGATGAAGCAGCATCCGGGACTATTGGGGTTAAATACCTGCGCGAAGATACGGAGCAGCAGACAGTGGCACAGGCAGACTTGCCAGAATTACTGAACAAAAAATTTAATAAAGCACTTTAAACATTGATTAATTGAGGAGCCATTGTGGCAGATCATCTATCCGAAGAAGAACAGATCGAAGCATTTAAACGTTGGTGGGCAGAGAATGGGCTGCAAACCCTTTTAAGTATCGTTCTGGTCGTTGGTGGTTATTTCGGCTGGCAGGGTTGGCAGCAACATCAGCAGGATCAAGCGGCCGAGGCCTCAGACCTGTACACAGAAATGGTTAAAATTGTATCTTCCCAGGCGCCGGGCGAGCGACTTAATGTGGCCAAGCGGGTAGCGGTTGAAGCCAGCGCTGACCAGCTAAAGCAGGACTTTGCAGGCTCAGGCTATGCTCAGTTTGCCGCCCTGCTAAAAGCGAAGCTTGCCGTGGATAATAATGAGCTCGATGCCGCAGCCACCGAACTGCAGTGGGTTCTGGATGCAGGTCCGGAGCTTGAAACAGAGCGTCTGGCGAGATTGCGACTGGCCCGGGTTGAAGCTGCCCGTGGCAATCTGGATACTGCATTGCAAATGGTTCAGGGCATAGATCCCGCAGAGATGAAATCCGCCTACGAAGAAGCCAAGGGCGACTTCTATGTGCAGCAGGGTAATACAGATTCAGCCTTCACTGCCTACCAGGCCGCGCTCGAAGCCAATCAGTCCACAGACCCAACTATTGGCAGTATACTGCAACTTAAAATCAGTCAGGTGCAGCCGGCAGAGCAGGCAAGCTCTGAGGTAGAGGCCGCTGAAGGAGACAGCCAATGAGCCAATTCAGATTAATTACCACCGCCGCTCTGTGCTCGGTCCTGTTGTCAGGCTGTAGCTGGTTTGGTGGTGACGATGATGATGCCGCTATCCAGCCGGCAGAGTTGGTCAAATTTGACCCAGAGGTCAAAGTTAAGCGCCAATGGTCCGCTAAAGTAGGCGCCGGTGCCAGAGAATACTTTCAAAGCCTTAAACCTGCAGCCAGCAGCAGCGCAGTATTTGCCGCGGGACATGAAGGAAAAGTCAGTGCTTTAGATGTGGATTCAGGCAAGTTGCTCTGGTCCACGGATCTCGAGGCACCCCTCTCTGGTGGTGTCGGCTATGGCGGTGGTCTGGTGATGGTGGGCACTATTGATGCCCAGGTCTATGCATTGAATGGCGATGATGGGTCATTGGTCTGGACTGCTGATGTCAGTTCTGAAATTCTTTCCAGCCCCCAGTCCAATGGCGAAGTGGTGGTGGTACAAACTATCGATAACAAATTATTTGCCCTGGATGCCAGCACTGGTGAAATGCTCTGGCAGCACAGTGGTGATTCACCCATTCTAACCGTGCGCGGTATTGGTGAAGCAATTGTCACCGACAATATGGTTATTTCTGGTTTTGATTCTGGAAAACTTATTGCCTTTAATCCAGACAATGGCTCACTGATTTGGGAAGGCCGCATGGCATTGCCAAAGGGTCGCACTGAACTGGAGCGTATGGTGGATATCGATGGCGCGCCATTGCTGGTGGGTGATGTCATTTACTCAGTCACTTTCCAGGGTCGTCTTGGGGCTATGTCCCGAGGCACAGGTCGTAGTCTGTGGTTCCAGGACAGTTCCTCCCATAGTTCACCAGCCCACAGTAACGGGCAGGTCTTTGTTAGTGAAGAGGAAGACAGAGTACGAGCATTTGATGCCGGCAGTGGCCAGCCAGTGTGGA
>Ga0233444_10000914_pt1 | contig 35326 bp, 45 predicted proteins | sample SI_124_October20_6_FD_182792 | JGI IMG/M metagenome (GOLD analysis project Ga0233444, IMG submission 182792) | Seawater microbial communities from Saanich Inlet, British Columbia, Canada - SI_124_October2016_10_MG | ecosystem: Environmental > Aquatic > Marine > Inlet | place: Canada: British... | reverse complement strand
TAAATAAGATTCTTCAACCTCTTCATGAAGCTATGTTTATTGAAAGCAATCCGTCTCCTGTTAAATATGCTGCGTCATTATTAAATATGTGCAATGCTGAAGTAAGACTTCCTCTTGTTGAAGTTACAGAAGCAAGCAAAAATAAAATATCAGAAGCTCTTAAAGTAGCAAAAATACTTTAATGAAACAAAAAGCAGTACCTGGTCAAAAAATTATTTGTTTAAATCGTAAAGCAAGTTTTAATTATTTTTTTATTGAATTATTAGAGGCAGGTATATCTCTAAAAGGTTCTGAAGTTAAATCTCTTAGAGATGGGAAAGGAAGTATAGCAGATTCATATGCGGTAGACAATAATGGAGAATTGTTTTTAATAAACTCTCATATCCCATTATACAGACAGTCTTCTTACAACAATCATGATCCTAAAGGAGATAGAAAACTTTTATTAAAAAGAAAAGAAATCAACAAATTAATAGGAAAAATTAATCAAGATGGATTAACACTTATACCTACAAAATTATATTTTGTTAAAGGAAAAGTAAAAGTTGAAATTGCTGTAGCAAAAGGAAAAAAACTGTTTGATAAAAGACAAGTTAAAAAAACAAGAGATTGGAATAGAGAAAAAGCTAGATTATTAAGTAAAAATAATAAATGATACATCTTAATATTGGTTCAAACCTTACGTCTAAATTTGGCAATAGATTTGAAAATATTTCTAAAGCTATTTACTTATTAATTATTGCAAGACTAAAAATAATTAAGATTTCTAGTTTTTTTAAAACACCATCATATCCAGATAAAAAACTACCTTATTTTATAAATGTGGGTGTAACAGCAGATTATGATTTTAACGAGATAGCATTAGCAAATGAAATTAATTTAATTGAAAAAAAAATTGGTAGAGTTAGATCAAAAAAAAACGATCCAAGAGTTTGTGATATTGATATAATTGATTTTAATGGTTTAATTATCAAAAAGAAAAACCTTAAAATACCTCATGAAAAATCTCATTTAAGAAATTTTGTTCTTTACCCAATTATGCAAATTGATCCCAATTGGGTTCACCCTATAATTAAGAAAAATGTTAAATTTTTAATAAAGAATCTTGATCAAAAATCTAGGATTGAGATTACAAGATTGAATAAAAATGTTAATAATAGATAATGATTAATAATAATGAATTAATTGACCAAATAAAATCGTACAATAAGTTTTTAAATTTAAAAACTTTAAACAAAGCCTACAATTTTGCTTTGGAAGCACATCAGAATCAAAAAAGAGATGAAGGTGTTCCATATATTTTTCACCCAATAGCCGTAGCTAAAATTTTAACAGATTTAAAACTAGATAGCGCAACTATAACCACAGGTTTATTGCATGATACAATTGAAGACACTAAAGTTACGTACGAAAATGTCAAAAAAGAATTCGGTGAAGAAGTCGCAAATTTAGTTGAAGGTGTCACTAAAATATCTGAGCTAGAAACTAAAGCTTCAACTGATTCCAAAGCTGAAAATTTTAGAAAATTAATTTTAGCAACTTCTAAAGATATAAGAGTTTTACTAGTGAAACTTGCAGATCGATTACACAATATGCGAACTATTCATTTTGTTAAAGACAAAGAAAAAATTATTCGTAAAGCAAAAGAGACAATGGAAATTTATGCTCCACTTGCAGATAGAATGGGAATGAATAGAATTAGAGATGAGCTTGAAGATTTGTCTTTTTCAGTTTTAAATAAACCAGCAAGAGACCTTATTTTAGAGAGATTGAATTTTATAAAAAATAATAGAGAAGATACTTTTAAATCTATATCATTTGAATTAATTAATTTACTAAAATCTAATGGAATAAAAGCAACTATTACTGGAAGAGAAAAAACACCATTTTCAATTTGGAGAAAGATACAAAACAAAAAAATTTCCTTAGAACAATTGACGGATATAATTGGTTTTAGAATTATTGTTCAAAATATAGAGGATTGCTACAAAACACTGGGTGTATTCCATAGTAAGTTTTCTACTATACCAGGAAAATTTAAAGATTATATTTCTACACCTAAGATCAATAAATATAAATCTATTCATACTTCAGTTATAGGACCTACAAAAAATAGAATAGAAATACAAATTAGAACTTTTGAAATGCATGAATTCGCAGAACGAGGAATAGCATCACACTGGAAGTATAAATCTTCTGAAAAATTTACCGAATTATCTTGGAGAGAATATGATTGGTTAAGGGATTTAGTTGAAATTATTGAAACCGGTAATAGTCCTCAACATTATTATGAATTTACAAAACTGCAAATGTTTCAAGAAAACGTTTTTTGTTTTACACCTAAAGGTGCCGTAATTAAATTACCTATGAATGCTACACCAGTTGATTTTGCTTACGCTGTACATACGAAAATTGGAAACAGCGCAATAAGTTGTTCGGTTAATGGAACTGAAAAAACTTTACAAAATGCTCTAAAAAATGGAGACATGGTTAAAATTCAAACTTCAAAAAATGCATCACCTTCGTTACATTGGTTGAGCTCAGCTAAAACAGGAAAGGCCAGAGCAGCAATACGAAGGTATTGGCAAGATAAATCTCTTGAGGGTAATAAAAATATTGAAAAAAATTACTCAAGCACTATAGAAGTTGATTTACCTCACAAGCCTGGTGCCTTAGGCAACATATGTCATTTAATTGGACTTAACAAAGGAAACATAATTAATGTTGAGCTTGTTGAAAGAAAACATGATTATTACAAGTTTTCTTTAGATCTTCAAATTAAGGATTTGAAAAATTTTACAAACTTGATAAGTCAAATAAAGCAAAGTAATTTAAATTTTAAAATAATTAGACACAAAAAGAAAAAAAATGCTTTCATTAGAAGAATCTTTGAAAATTTTAAAAAAAACTAGCGCCTTAGTAGATGGTCATTTTGTTCTTTCTTCTGGGTTACATAGTGCACAATATGTTCAATGTGCTAAATTAATGAGCAAACCCTATATTGCCGAAAAAATTTGCTTATCGCTTGCAGAAAAAATTAGCAAAGAATTTAAGGTCTTTGATATAATCCTATCTCCAGCTATGGGAGGTGTTGTTATTGGCTATGAAATTGGAAGACTGTTAAAAAAAGAAACAATTTTTTCAGAAAGAATTAATAATGAATTTATCTTGCGAAGAAATTTTAAGATTAAAAATAATACTAAAGTACTAATTATAGAAGATGTTATTACTACAGGTAAATCAAGCCTTGAATGCTCTAAATTAGTTTCAAAAAACAAAGGTATTATTGTTGGGTATGCTTGTATAATTGATAGATCTAATGGGAAATCTAAAATTAAGGATAAAATCGTTTCACAAATTCAATTAGATATTCCAACATTTTCAAAAGAAAATTTACCTAAAGAACTTTCCTCTATCGAGCCAGTTAAACCTGGAAGCAGAAATTTTTAATGAAAAAAATCAGACTTGGTGTAAATATTGATCATGTAGCGACAGTTAGAAATGCAAGAGGTGAGTTATATCCTAGTCCCTTAAGAGCTGCTTTACTTGGTCAAAAATATGGCGCAGACTCTATTACAATTCACTTAAGAGAAGATAGAAGACACATTAATGAATTAGATCTCAGACAAATAAAGTCTAAATTAAAAATTCCTCTTAATTTGGAAATAGCAGCGACTAAAGAAATGTTAAATATCGCTTTAAGAACCAAACCCCCTTTCATTTGTATTGTTCCTGAAAAAAGAAAAGAAATTACAACAGAAGGAGGTTTGAATTTAAATTTTAATAAAAAATTTTTAAGAAATGTTATAAAAAAATTGAAAAAAAATAAAACTAGAGTTAGTGTATTTATTGAACCATCATTAAATGATGTAAAACAATCTAAAAAATTAGATGTAGACTGTATTGAGATCCATACAGGGAAACTTTGTAATTTAATTAATAAGAAAAAAAATTTTAAAAATGAATTAATCAAAATTAAGAAAGCTGTTTCTTATGGAAATAAATTAGGATTAGAAGTTCACGCTGGTCATGGTTTGACGTTTCACTCAGCAAAAATATTGTCAAAATTAAAAGGGATTCATGAATTTAATATTGGACACTTTTTAATAGGTGAATCTATTTTCGTTGGTTTACAGAGCTCAATTAAATCATTTAAAAAAATCTTAAAGATATGAACATATACGGTATAGGAACTGACATTGTAAATGTTGATAGAATAAAAAAAATATTAAATACTAAGAAGTCTTTAAATAGATTATTTTCTAAAGAAGAAATAACTAAATGCAGTAAATTAATTAATTCTATTAATTGCTATGCTAAAAGGTTTGCTGCAAAAGAAGCTTTTTCTAAAGCGCTAGGAACTGGCATTTCAAATGGTATTAATTTTAATGAAATCATTGTGATGAATAATAAAAATGGTAAACCTTTTATAAAATTAAAAGGTAAAACAATGCAAATAATAAAAAAAAAATTTAAAAAAAAACCTAAAATTTCTATATCACTTTCAGATGAAAAAAAATATGCTGTAGCATTTGTAACTATATCTAATGATTAAAAAGAAAATGTCTAAAACAATATATGACAATGTAAAAACTTTACTAGGCGCTTTAATAATCGCTATTTTAATTAGATCTTTATTATTCCAACCTTTTTATATTCCATCATCATCAATGGAACCAACATTACTAGTAGGAGATAGAATTTTCGTTTCTAAATATACTTATGGTTATAGCAAACATTCATTTCCATTTAGCCCCAATGTTTCAAATAAAAGACTATTTAATAAAAAACCAAATAGAGGTGATTTAGTTGTTTTTAAGACTCCATCAGATAATAGAACCGATTACATAAAGAGATTAATAGGTATGCCTGGGGACACAATTCAATTTATTGACGGCGAGTTATTAATTAATGAAAACAAGATTTTAAGAAAGTCTATTAAAAATACTCATTTAATTAGATGTGGAAACTCGTATTTAGAAACAAATATCTTTATTGAAACATTGCCTAATGGAGTTAAGCATCTCACTGCTTACAAACAAAGAGGAACGTTACAAAATAGTAAAAAATTTAAAGTTCCATTAGAACATTACTTTTTATTAGGAGATAATAGAGATTGTTCAAAAGACAGCAGGTATTTAGATAGTGTTGGGTATGTAAATAAGTTAAATTTAGTTGGTAAAGCTAAATTAATATTTTTTTCAAATGACACTAATATAAGCAATCTATTTAAATTTTGGAATTTAAGCAGCTCATTTAGATTTGATAGACTTTTAAAGTTACTATAATGGAAAAAAAATTTAAAGAACTCGAAAGAGTTATTAAATATAATTTTAAAAGATTAATTTTATTAGAAAAAGCCTTAACTCATAAAAGTTTTAACAATACAATTAATAATGAAAAATTAGAATTTTTAGGTGATAGAGTTCTTGGCTTAGTAATTTCTGAAAAGCTATTAGAAAAATACCCTAATGAGAAAGAGGGTATTATTGATAAAAAATTTGCTAACTTAGTAAACAAAAAGACATGCTCTCTTATTGCAAAAAAAATTAATTTAAAAAAATTTTTATTTTTAGGCGGATCACATAAAAAGCTAGAACGTTCAGCTAATAAAATTACAAGTGATTGCTTGGAAGCAATAGTTGGCGCGATATATTTAGATGGTGGATTAAAAGCTACGGAGAAATTTATATTAAATTTTTGGGACGAATATTTAATAAAATCAACTATAACTTTAATAGACTCGAAAACTAAATTGCAAGAATTAAGTCTTAAAAAATTTAAAGAACTTCCAAAATATGTTTCTTTAAAAAAAACTGGTCCACAACACAGACCATTATTTAAGACAGAAGTTCAAATACCTAATTCAAAAAAAGTAATTGGTATAGGATCATCAAAAAAAAACGCACAACAAAATGCTGCTTTTAAACTTTTAAAGATTTTAAATATATGATTTGGGAAGATGACTGCTATCTTTTATCCAAGAGAAAATTTAGAGAAAATGCAAACATCATAAATATTTTTACTCGTAATAAAGGAAGAATAGATGGGATAGTATATGGAGGAAACTCGCGTAAAATAAAAAATTATTTACAAATTTCCAATAAGCTTTTTGTGTCGTACTCTTCAAAAAACGAAAATAGACTTGGTTATTTTAAAACAGAATTAATTAAACCTATTTCACCTTTATACTTCAACGATAATAAAAGAACTTCTGCTTTAATTTCAATTTGCTCTTTATTGAATACCTTATTGCCTGTTTCACAACCTAATAAAAAAATTTATAACTTATTTGAAAATTTTATTAATTCAATTAATTATGATAATTGGATTTTTTTATATATTTTTTTTGAGTTAAATCTAATTAAAGAATTAGGCTATGACACAAATTTAATTGAACGTTCCTCAATTAATAAAGATAAGAAGTTATTAGTAAAAATAAAAATTGATGGATATATTTATGAAATTCCAAATTATTTAATAGAAAACATAATCCCTGATGAGTTTACAAATATCATTATTCGAAAATCTCTATATTTTACTAGGCAAGTAATAAAAAATAAATTTTTTATTCCGAATAATTTATTATTTCCAAAATCACGAGTAATTTTGGAAAATTATTTTAATTAATGTTAAAGTTTTTTAGCTATATCTAAAGCAAAGTATGAAATGATAGCTGCTGCCCCAGCTCTTTTAAAACACATTAAACTTTCAATTATGGAGTCTTCATTAATTAATTTATTTTTAATTCCATTTTTAATTAAACTATATTCTCCAGAAACCTGGTATGCTAAAACTGGTATTTTGAAATTTTCCTTAACTTTTTGAATAATATCAAGGTAGGGCATGCCAGGTTTTACCATTACCATATCGGCACCTTCTTTTATATCAAGAGCTACTTCTCTTAACGATTCATTACTGTTGGCAAAATCCATTTGATAACTTTTTTTATCACTTTTTAGTGATTTTATTGATCCTACTGCTTCTCTAAAGGGACCATAAAAATTTGATGCATATTTAACAGCATAAGAGAGAAGCTGTACATCATTGTATTTATTTTTATCTAAACATTTCCTTATTTTACCAATGCGCCCGTCCATCATGTCAGACGGAGCAATTACATCACAACCCATTTGTGCTTGTAGTAATGATTGTTTAATTAACAATTCAACTGTTTTATCATTTAAAACATAATTGTTATTCAATAACCCATCATGACCATGAGAAGTATAAGGATCTAAAGCAACATCGCACATTATGCCAATGTTATTTTTAAATCTTTTTTTTATATATCTAATCGCTTTACATACTAAGTTGTTTTCATTTAAAGCTTCGCTTCCTGAATAATTTTTTTTATTTTTAGGAGTTGATGGAAAAAGAGCAACCATTGGGATCTTATTTTTGATAACGTTACTTATAATCATTCCTAACTGATCAATAGAATATCTATACACACCAGGCATTGATTTTACGGGTTGTTTCTTGTTTTTCCCCTCAATAAGAAATATTGGGTAAATAAAATCACTACTCGATAAGTTGTTTTCTTGAACTAATTTTCTAGACCAGCTGAATTTTCTAGATCTTCTAAGTCTCAAATTGGGGAATTTTCCGGTAATCATGGTTTAATTTATTTATAATGCGACAAATGTATTATACAAATATATAATACAAACAGATAAATAACAATAACTCATGCTAACAGAAACAATCAAAACAAATAACCTAAACTTTAGTGATTTTCAAAAACAAGATATTAAATTTGATATTAAAAAATTAAAGGAAGCTTATGAAGAAATTATCAAAATAAAAAAATTTGATGACTGTGGTGGAATTTCTCATTTTGGAGCAATATCATTAACTCAGATTCCCGGAGACCCAGACTCTATTAAAGGACACAATTCAAGAGGTCTATACTGGACCAAACCTGACAAATCTGGAAAAGAAGTTGCTAGAGATATAAAGATAAATGAGTCTGAATATTCAGAATTAATTCCAGAATATAAGAATACTTATTTTAGCGAAGTATTAAAAGCTTTATCCTCTAAATATAAACTTGGTAGAGTAAGAATTTTATTAAAAGAACCTAGATCGACCTTAAGCTGGCACAGAGATCCTGAACCAAGATTGCATATCCCTATAATTACAAATCCTGGCTGCTTAATGGTTATAGATAATGTTGCTAAACATTTACCTGCTGACGGATCAGTTTGGGTTACTAACAATACTAAATATCACAATGCTTTCAATGGAGGAGAAGAAGATAGAATCCATTTAGTTGCTTGTGCTTTAGATTACAAGTTTAGTTAAATTGAGTTTCTTATTTAAAAAAATCTGTATAGCTTCTGATCATGCTGGATTTAATCTAAAAGAAAATATTAAAGATTACTTAATTAGTAAGCACGTTTCTATTTTTGATTTAGGTCCATATGAAAAAAAATCTGTAGATTATCCAGATTATGCTAAAAAACTTGCACAACGTGTTCGAGCAAAAAAAAGTGATGTAGGAATATTGGTGTGCGGATCTGGAACAGGTATGGCAATAAGTGCCAATAAAACCAAAGAAATCAGAGCTGCTGTTTGCTATAATCCAAAGTCAACCAGATTGTCTAGACAACATAATAATGCTAATATAATTGCATTAGGTTCAAGATTAACAAAAAAAAGTCTATCTCTGAAATTAGTTGAACTATTTTTAAAAACTAAATTTGAAGGTGGTAGGCATTTAAAAAGAGTTAAAAAAATATAATGTCAACAGCAATTAAATTAAATAATTATCTTAATAGTTTTTTTAAATTAAATTTACAAGATGCTGATACAGAACTTTATAATTCAATTAAAGATGAATTTAAAAGACAACAAAATCATATAGAATTAATCGCATCTGAAAATATAGTGTCAAAAGCTGTATTGGAAGCACAAGGTTCAGTTTTAACAAATAAATATGCTGAAGGTTATCCTTCAAAAAGATATTATGGAGGATGTGAACATGTTGATGTTTCAGAAAATTTAGCAATTGAGCGTGCTAAAAAATTATTTGATTGCAAATTTGCAAATGTACAACCTCATTCAGGTGCTCAAGCAAACGGTGCAGTTTATTTAGCTTTAATAAAACCAGGTGACACAATATTAGGCATGAGTTTAAATTCTGGAGGTCACTTAACACATGGAGCAAAACCTGCACAATCAGGTAAATGGTTTAATGCCATTCATTATGAAGTTGATAAAGAAACTGGTTTAATAGACTACGAAGGAGTTGAAAAATTAGCATTAGAACACAAACCAAAGATAATAATTGCAGGTGGAAGTGCGTATTCAAGAATAATTGATTTTAAAAAATTTAGAAATATATGTGATAAAGTTGGAGCATATTTTTTAGTAGATATGGCACATTTTTCTGGTTTGGTTGCTGGCGGTGAATACCCAAACCCTATTAAATTTGCAGATGTAGTTACATCTACAACTCACAAGGTGCTACGTGGACCAAGAGGTGGAATTATTTTAACAAATAATGAAGAATTAATTAAAAAGTTTAATAGTGCAATTTTTCCCGGACTACAGGGTGGACCATTGATGCACGTAATAGCAGCCAAAGCAGTTTGCTTTAAAGAAGCCTTATCTGATGATTTTAAAATATATACAAAAAATGTAATAAGAAATGCTAAAACGTTGTCTCAAAGTTTAAAGAATAAAGGTTTTAAAATTTTTTCGGGTGGAACGGATACTCATTTAATGCTTTTAGATCTAAGAGCATTTAAAGTAACTGGTAAAGATGCTCAAGCTTCATTAGGTAAAGCAAATATAACATGCAACAAAAATGGAATACCATTTGATACAGAAAGTCCAATGATTACATCCGGAATAAGATTAGGAACACCTGCTTGTACCACCAGGGGATTCGGCGAAGATGAATTTAAATTAATTGCAGGTTTAATTCACAAAGTTATTGAAGGATTGAGTATAAATAAAACAGATAATTCAAAAATAGAAAAAGAAGTAAAAAAAGAGATTATTGATCTTTGTGCTAATTTTCCTATATATGATAATTAAATAAATTATGCTTTGTCCATTTTGTAGAGAAAAAGATACATCTGTAGTAGACTCAAGACCTACAGAAGATGGAACAGCAATTAGAAGAAGAAGATTATGCGGTTGTGATAGAAAAGAGCGCTTTACCACTTTTGAAAGAGTTCAGTTTCAAGAACTTACAGTTATAAAAGGTAATGGAAAAAGAGAGCCATTTGATAGAGATAAAATTTCAAAATCAATCAGAATAGCTACAAGAAAAAGACCAATAGACTCAGAAACAATTGAAAAATTTATTTCAAAAATAGTTAGAAATCTAGAAGGTCTTGGTGAAAGTGAAATACCAACACCGACTATTGGTAAATTTATTATGGATGGCTTATCATCATTAGATAAAGTTGCTTATGTTCGTTTTGCTTCTGTTTATAAAAATTTTAAAGAAGCAAAAGATTTTGAACAGTTTGTAGGCAATTTAGATGACAAAAAATCATAATTATTTTTTAGATCTTGCTTTTCAAATAGCTGAAAAACACTTAGGAAACACTAAGTTAAATCCAGCTGTGGGAGTAGTTGTAGTAAAAAATAGCTCAATAGTTTCCTCAGGCGTTACTTCTGCAAGAGGTAAGGCTCATGCGGAATTTAATGCGCTCAATAAGAATTATAATTTTAGTGGAGCAACCCTTTATACAACATTAGAACCATGTATACATCACGGTCAAACACCACCATGTATCAATATAATTAAAAACAAAAAGATTAAAAAAGTTTTTTATAGTTTTAATGATCCTGATCCTAGAACATTTAAAAAATCTAAAGAAGAACTAAAAAAAAATAAAATTATATCTAAATTAGTTAAAAGTAAAAATTTCAATAATTTTTATGATAGTTATTTTTATAATAAAAAATTTTATTTACCATACATTTCAGCTAAAATAGCCATATCTAAAGACTACTTCTCAATTAACAAAAAATCCAAATGGATTACAAATGAACAATCTCAAAAAGTCACTCACTTATTAAGATCTAAAAATGATTGTATTATTTCTACTTCTAAATCCATAAATAAAGATAATTCTCTTCTAAATTGCAGAATAGATGGATTGTCAAAATTTAATCCAGATTTATTTATTATTGATTTAAATTTAAATTTAAAAAAGAATTTAATGTTAAATAAATTAATAAATAAAAGGAAAACTTTCTTGATAACAAGTGTTTTAAATAGAAAAAAAATAAATTTTTATAAAAAAAAGGGATATAAAATTATAAATATTAATTACTTAAATTCTAAAAATGATTTTAAGTTGTTATTTAAATATATTTATAATCTAGGATATCGTAGAATTTTTTTTGAAACAGGTCTAACTTTTTTAAACTCATTGCTAAAACACAAGCTTTTAAATAAATTATATATTTTTCAAAATAACACAACCCTTAAGAATTTTGGTGCGAATAATTGCACCTCTAAGCATCTTAAAAAGATAAAATTAAAAAAAAAGATTCAAATTAACTTAAGAAATGATAGTCTTTATGAAAAAATATTTTAATTATGTTTAACGGGATTATTTTTAACACTGGAAAAATTAAGCTAATCGAAAAAAATAAAAATAGTTTTTTTATTAATATTGAAACCAATTTAAAATTTACAAATAAAGAATTAGGTGACTCTGTATCTTGTAACGGAGTTTGTTTAACTATAACTAAAATAAAAAAAAATTTAATAAGTTTTTATATATCAAAAGAAACTTTAAATAGGTCAAATTTTAAGTTTATAAAGAAAAATCAATTAATTAATTTAGAAAAATCACTTTTATTTGGACAAAAAATCTCTGGTCATTTTTCACAAGGTCATGTTGACACAATTGCAAAAATTAAAAAAATATCCTTTTTAGACAAGACTTGGTTAATAAGGTTAAATATCGCTAATAATAAATTAAAAAAATTTATAGTAGAAAAAGCATCTATTTCAATTAATGGAGTTTCTTTAACTGTTTCCAAAGTTTCAAATAATTTTTTTGAGATAAATGTTATTCCTCATACCTTGGCGTTAACAAGTTTAAAGAATCTTAAAATAAATGATATTGTAAATGTTGAGTTAGATATTTTTAGTAAATATATATATAAATACTCTAATTGATATGTCTAAAAATAAATTTTCTAAAATAAGTGAAATTTTGCAAGATGCAAAAAAGGGTAAAATGTTTATTTTAGTAGACGATAAAGATAGAGAAAATGAAGGTGATTTAGTTATTCCAGGGTCAAAATGTAATTCTCAAGTTATTAATTTCATGGCTAAACATGGTAGAGGTTTAATTTGTTTGGCATTAAATAAGAAACAGATTGATAATTTAAAACTACCTCTTATGTCTCCTATTAATCAGTCTAGAATGCAAACAGCTTTCACTGTTTCTATTGAAGCTAAAAAAGGAATTACCACAGGAATTTCAGCACAAGACAGAGCAAAAACAATTCAAATCGCAATTGATCCAAAAACTAAAAAAAAGGATATTGTTTCTCCCGGGCATGTTTTCCCTTTAGTTGCCAGACAGGGTGGTGTTTTAGAAAGAGCAGGTCACACCGAAGCATCAGTTGATATTGCAAAATTATCAAAATTAAACCCTAGTGGAGTAATTTGCGAAGTTATGAATGAAGATGGCAGAATGGCTAGACTTAAAGATTTATTCAAGTTTTCAGAAAAGCATAAAATAAAATTAGCATCAATTGAGGACATTATATCTTATCGTCTAAAATATGAAAAATTAATATCAAGAATACATTCAAAAAAAATTTCTTTCACCAAAACTGATAAAATTCAAGTTTATAAATATAAAAATAAATTAGATAATAATATTAATTTTGGAATAACTAAGGGAATTTTAAGTCCTAATAAATCTACACCAGTAAGAGTTTTATCTATTAAAATTAAAGATAACAATATTTTAAATAACAAAGAAATTAAAAAAAACCTTAAGTTACTAGCTAGATATAAAACTTTTTTACTATTAATAATTAATAATACAAACAAAACTGGAAAAAATAATATTAATATTCTTAGATACTACGGTATAGGTGCTCAAATAATTAAAGATCTTAAAGTTAAAAATATGATACTAATTTCAAGAAGTAGAAAAAAAATTATTGGTTTAGAGGGATTTGGCTTAAAAATTAAAAAACAAAAAATTATAAAATGAAAAAAATTTTAATTGTAAATGCTAACTATTATAAGATAATTTCTAATAACCTAATTAGTAATGCTAAAAAAAGATTAATCATAAAAAAATATTCTATAAGTAAAATTGATGTTCCAGGTGTTTTTGAAATTCCTTTTATAATAAGAAAAAATATTAAAAAATTTGATGGTTTTGTTGCCTTGGGATGTGTAATTAGAGGTCAGACTCCTCATTTTGATTATATTTGTCACTCTTCATTCAATGCAATTTCACAACTGACAATTAATTTTAATAAGCCGATTGGTAATGGAATAATAACAGCTCTTAATATGGCTCAAGCGGTAAATAGAAGTAAAAAAAACACTTACAAAGTTCCAAATAAAGGTTCCGAAGCTGCAAATGCAGTCATATCGACTCTAAACAATGAACCTAAAAAAATCTAAAAATTCTTCACCAAGAATAAAAGTGATTCAAAAAATATATAATTCAATGATGAATCCTGATGTAGAAATAGAATACCCAAAAAATCAATATAAAAAATTTATCAAAGATGTAGTTTCTGGAACCTTAGAGAGAACAGAGCTTATTGAGGAAACTATTAATATAAATTTATCAAAAGATATAGATTTGACTAAAACTGATAAATTGTTAAAAATAATACTTTTTGCCGGTGTTTTTGAGCTAATGTTCAAACATAATACACCTACTAAAGTTATTATAAGTGAGTATTTATTAGCTTCTGAGTACTTTTTGGAAAAAATACAAATTGGTTATTTAAATGCAATTCTTGATAAAATCTCAAAATTAATTAGAAAAAAACAGTAAATTTTTGTAATTTAGTCTAAGTTTAGCTTGCGTTTTTTCATTATATTTGGCATTTATGCGCTTTATATCATGACAAATTATTTAGAATTACTTTATCTTATATCTTTCATAGGAATATTAGGTGTAGCTTACAGCTACTTATTATCAGGTCAGATTTTATCTGCAAGCCCTGGAAACACCAAGATGCAAGAAATAGCTGAAGCAATTCAAATTGGAGCTAAAGCTTATTTAAATAGACAATACAAAACTATAGCGATTGTTGGTATTTTAGTTTTAGCAATAGTTACATATTTTTTTAATTATCTAGTTGGATTAGGTTATTTTATTGGTGCTTTTTTATCTGGTGTAGCAGGATATGTTGGAATGTTAATTTCTGTTAAAGCAAATGTAAGAACAGCTGAGGCTGCAAGACACAGCTTACAATCTGGTTTAACAATTGCTTTTAAGTCTGGAGCTATAACTGGTTTATTAGTTGCCGGATTGGCTTTATTGTCTATTACTATCTATTATATAATCTTAATTAATTTAAAAGTTGATAGTCGTGAAATTATAAATGCTTTAGTTGCGCTTGGATTTGGAGCGTCGCTTATATCTATTTTCGCTAGGCTAGGAGGAGGTATTTTTACCAAAGGAGCAGACGTAGGAGCGGATCTCGTTGGAAAAGTTGAAGCGGGAATACCAGAAGACGATCCTAGAAACCCCGCGGTAATCGCTGATAACGTAGGAGATAATGTTGGTGATTGCGCTGGAATGGCAGCAGATTTATTCGAGACTTATGCGGTAACTATTGTAGCTACAATGGTTTTATCATCAATTTTTTTTCCACAAGATTTTAACTTAATGATATACCCTCTGGCAATTGGAGGCGCTTGTATACTGACTTCTATAATCGGTACTTGGTTTGTTAAACTTGGAAAAAGTAAAAATATCATGGGAGCTTTATATAAAGGATTTATTGTAACAGCTGTCACATCACTTTTAATATTATATCCGGTAACGGACTCTATCGTTGGAATGTATGAAAACTACAACAACAACGGTAAAATATTTTCTGGTTTAGATTTATATATTTGTGGAGTTGTAGGTTTTGTAATAACCGGTCTTTTAATTTGGATTACAGAATATTACACAGGTACTAATTATAGACCTGTAAAATCAGTCGCGAAATCTTCAACAACAGGACATGGTACTAATGTTATTCAAGGTTTAGCTATCTCAATGGAAGCAACAGCTATACCTGCATTAATTATTGTAGCAGGAATTTTATATACAAATAGCTTAGCTGGATTATTCGGTATAGCAATAGCAGTAACTGCTATGCTTGCTCTAACTGGGATGGTGGTTGCTTTAGATGCTTATGGTCCAGTAACAGATAACGCTGGTGGTATTGCAGAAATGTCTAAATTACCTAAGAATGTTAGAAAAACTACTGATGCTTTAGATGCTGTTGGAAACACTACAAAAGCTGTAACAAAAGGATATGCAATTGGATCTGCTGGTCTTGGAGCATTAGTTCTATTCGCAGCGTATACAGAGGATATAAAATATTTTTCTACAGTTAAAGGCTCGGCTTTAGAAGGTATAAATGTAACTTTTGATTTATCAAACCCATTTGTTGTAGCGGGATTGCTAATTGGAGGAATGTTACCTTACTTATTTGGATCTATGGGTATGCAGGCAGTAGGTAGAGCAGGTGGTGCAGTAGTTATAGAGGTTAGAAGACAATTTAAAAAAATCCCTGGTATAATGAAAGGTAAAAGAAAACCTGATTATGGAAGACTAGTAGATTTACTTACTAAAGCTGCAATAAAAGAAATGATTATTCCTTCATTATTACCCGTTTTATCTCCAATAGTTGTTTATTTTATTATTTTACAAATTGGTGGAATGGAAGCTGCATTATCAAGTTTAGGCGCAATGTTATTAGGTGTAATTATAACTGGGTTGTTCGTTGCTGTATCAATGACTGCTGGCGGCGGTGCTTGGGATAATGCAAAAAAATATATTGAAGATGGAAATTTTGGAGGCAAAGGTTCCGAGGCACACAAATCTGCAGTTACAGGTGATACAGTGGGAGATCCATATAAAGATACAGCTGGTCCGGCTGTAAACCCAATGATCAAAATAACCAATATTGTTGCTCTTTTGCTACTAGCAGTAATTGCACATTAATTATTTTTTATACATTTTTGTTTTTATGCTTTGTAAAAATTTTTCTACGAAACTTTTTTGGCTAACATTATTCTCTGTCGTATTTGTACTAAAGGCAATTTTATTTTTAGAATTTTTATCATAAAAATTTATTTCTTTTAATATTCCGTATTTATCAAAGCTTAATACTAAAATATCATTTTTTTTTAACACATTTTTTCCTAATTTAAAAAATTTACCCTTTGTTAAAACACGTTCAATATAAATCCATTCATTTTTATTTGAAATAGATTTAGAATGTGGGTTCCCTACAATTCTAAGAACATCATTCATATTAGACTGGTTAATAGAAAGTTTTTCTGAACGATTTTTTAAGTATAAAATACCATGATTTTTAGTTGGCTCTTGTAATTGACAACTATATAAAATAGTAAAAGAAACAACTAATAACAATTTTATATGATTTTTAAAAAGAAAAAACATAATCCATACGTTTATAGCACATTACTAAATTTGTCTCGTAATATTTTTTTTTACAAGGAATTAGAGTTAGAAGATACTTATGAAACGCGTATTTACTTAATTTTTATACATTATTCAATAATTCTTTTTATTCAAAAAAATAAAAACAAAACACCTGATCAGTTCAATTATAATAATTTATTTTTTTATATTGAAAACAATCTAAGAGAGCTAGGATTTGGTGATGTAGCAGTTAATAAAAAAATGAAAGGTTTAAATAATATTTTCTATGATATTTTGCTAAAATTAAGTGAAAAACAATCTAATTTTAAATTAAATAAAATGTTAATTAATAAATATTTTGAAAAAATTAGGGATAATAACAAAAAACAACATCAATTTGAGCTTTATTTGAATAATTTTTATAATTTTTGTTTTGAACTATCATCAGATAATATGATACAAGATGTTCAAAAATATAAATTTTAATTATGGCTGTACCTAAAAGAAAAACCTCAACATCAAAAAAGAAAATGAGAAGATCTCATCATAAACTTTCTTCCATAAACGTTGTTGAAGATAAAAAAAGTGGTGAATACAAACTTTCACATCATATAGATTTAAAATCTGGTTACTATAACGGTAAAAAGATTCTAGATATTTAACTCTTTTCATATGAAAAAAAAAATTTCTATTGCAATCGATGCAATGGGTGGGGACAACTCTCCCGACAAAGTTATAGAGGGTATTAGTATTTTTATTGAAAAAAATAGGCTCAAAAATGACTTCGTTCTGAATATATTTGGACAAGAAAAAGTTATTAATAAAACAATAAAGAAATATAATATAAAATCTAATTTAATAAATGTGGTTAATTCAGAAAATGTTGTCTCAGATGAAGAAAAACCATTAACAGCTGTAAAAAATTCTAAAAATACTAGTATGTGGAATTGTATTAAGCATCAACTTGATGGAAAATCCGATATTAGTTTGTCAGCAGGTAACACGGGCGTCCTATTAGTTATATCAAGAATGATACTAAAAATGATAGATGACGTAAATAAACCAGCATTAGCAGGTTTGTGGCCAAGTAAGAATGGGATGAATGTAGTATTAGATTTAGGTGCTAACATAGAATGCAACGATCAAAATCTTGTTGATTTTGCAGAACTAGGTTCCGCACTTTTCAAATCTTTATTTCCTAATGATAAACCTAAAGTTTCATTGCTTAATGTAGGTTCTGAAGAAATGAAAGGGACAGAAATGTTAAAGGAAGCATCTAAAAGATTAAGAAATTTATCAAGTGACGATAATTTTATTTTCAAAGGGTACATAGAAGGAAATAATATTATGAGTGGAGACTCAAACGTTATTGTAACGGATGGATTTACAGGCAATGTTGCATTAAAAACTGCTGAGGGCACAGCTAAGTTTATTATAAACAATCTTAAGAAATCATTAACTGAAAATTTTATTACTAAACTATCTATGATTTTTTCTTATTTTTCTTTAAAAAAGTTCAAGGAAAAACTTGATCCCAGAAAATATAATGGAGCTATATTTTTAGGTTTAAATGGGCCTGTTGTTAAAAGTCATGGAGGAATTGACTCGATAGGTTTTTATCATTCATTGGATTTATGTTACAGGATCATTAAAGGAAATCTAATGACACAAATTAAAGAAAATTTAAATCATTCAAGAAGTGTTAAAGAATAATTTTAATAAAAAAGATTTAATAAAGAATTTAAACAATAATATTGGTTTCTCTTTAGTTTTTTCCAAGAAAATTTTAGATGATTTAATTAAAGCGTTAATACACCATATCAAAATAGGCAATTTGAATTTAAAAAATGTAGGAACTTTTAAAATAATTAAAAAAAAAGAAAGAATTGGTAGAAATCCAAAAACAAAAGAAGAGTTTATAATATCTTCAAGAAAATCAATAAGTTTTACCCCATCTAAGGAAATCACCGAGAAATTAAAGAAATTTATATGAATAAATTACTTAGTATTTCGGAAGTATCAAAAATTTTAGATTTGATTGACCCGGTCACTAAAAAGCCACTTAATCACACTCTTAGATATTGGGAGAAGTCATTTAAGCAAATTAAACCTAAAAAAATTAACAATCGAAGGTATTACTCAACAAAACAATTAGAAATTATTAAAATGATAAAATTTTTACTGAAAAACAAAGGTATGACCATTTTAGGAGTTAAAAACATATTGAACTTAAATACAAATAAACTTGACGATTATAACCAACATGGTCTAAAAACACTTTATTATAAAAAAGCTATTAAAAATAAAAGTAAAATATTATTAGAGAAAATTAAAAAAATTAAAACCCATGGCAAAAAAAACTCATCTTAAAGTTCGTATGGTTCCTGAAAGTAACCCAAACAGTAAATTTATTTATTACGCAAAAAAACCTACAAAGGGTGAAAAAGTTAAAGATAAATTAAAATTAAAAAAATATAATCCTAATACTCGTAAACACGAATATTTTGTCGAAAAGAAATTACCACCTCACAGTAAATAATTATTTTTTATTAAAATTTCTAAATTCGTAATCAATGAATGCCTTAATCATTGATTTCCAAATTTTATTAGTGATTTTTGGATCAATTTTTTTATACTTGGATTTTTTTGATATATTTTTAAGAATTGTTGTAATTCTCTTTTTGTCGATTATATCCTTTTTAAATTTTTTATTTTGAATAACTAGGTCAACAAGTTTTGCTCTTTTTTTAATTATTTCCAATAAACTATTATCTAATTTATCTAATTTTTTTCTAATTTTGAGTATTTTTTTGTTTATCATAGCGACAATATAAAAATTATAATTTTGTTAAATAAATATATATTATAAATTATGTACTCTAACGAGAAAAAAATTAACAAATTATTTAACTATTGGTTGACCATTTCTCTATTTTTAGTCTTTTTTATAATTATAATTGGTGGCTTAACGCGACTAACTAATTCCGGTTTGTCAATAACAGAATGGGAATTATTTAAAGGAATTTTTCCTCCTTTAGATAATAATTCATGGAATGTCTATTTTGAAGATTATAAAAAAATTCCTCAATATAATTTATTGAATTTTAATATGAGTTTAAATGAATTTAAAGTTATTTTTTATTGGGAATATTTTCATAGAATTCTTGCTCGAATAATAGGATTATTTTTTTTAATACCTTTAATTTTTTTTTATTTTTCAAAAAAAATTAAAAAAATAAATTTAAAAGTTTCTTTTTTAATTTTGATATTAATAATTCTACAAGGTTTTGCTGGATGGTTTATGGTTAAAAGTGGTCTTGTAAACGACATCACAGTAAGTCATTATAGATTATCAATTCATTTAGTATTAGCATTTATAATAATATCATCAATTTATTGGTTGATAAAAAATGTCACTTCAAAAAAAGAAAAGAAATTTTTTATATTATCAAGTAGTAATTTTCCTTTTCTTTTTTTAATTTTTTTAATTTTTATTCAAATTGTATTCGGTGCGTTTGTATCAGGGTTAGACGCTGGTAAAATATATCAAACTTGGCCACTAATGGGGAACACTTATATTCCAAATGATTTATTAGATGATAGTATTCAGAGTATTTTTGAATTTAATAATCATTCATTAGTACAATTCTATCATCGAAATTTAGCATATATAATTATTATATATGTTCTATTTTTAACAATATATATTTACAAAAGAAAAATATTGATGTTATACAAACCATTAACAATATTACTAATATTTCTACTATTACAGGTTATATTAGGGGTTTTTACATTAGTTAGTGGTATTAATATTTATTTGGCCTCTACACATCAAATTACTAGTGTGTTATTAGTATTAAGCGCGCTAAATCTATACTATTTCAGAGCAAATTAAATTGACTTTGATACTCATTCTTTGTATTTATCGCCCATTATCATGACACCGTTTGTAAAAAAAAAAGAAATAAAAAAAGATTGGTACATCATTAATGCCCAAAATGCTGTAGTAGGAAGACTAGCTGCATATATTTCAAAAGTATTAAGAGGAAAAAATAAACCAACATACAATCCGCATATGGATAACGGAGATTTTGTTGTAGTGACAAATATTGATAAGATAAAATTTTCTGGAAAGAAATTCTTTAATAAAAAATATTACAGACATACTGGTCACCCAGGTGGAATTAAAGAATCAACACCTTCTTTTTTAAAAGAAAAAAATAAAACTGAACAAATCTTAAAATTAGCAGTTAAAAGAATGTTACCCGGTGGACCTCTTGCAAAAAAACAATTAACTAAATTAAAAGTTTATAACGGTGACTCCCACCCACATGATGTGCAGAAACCGAAAATTATTGATTTTGAAAAATTAAATAAAAGAAATACAATTAAATAATGGAACAAAACACTCAAACTCCAATAAAAAATAAGAAAATAAAATTAGATTTTAAAGATAGTAAATATGCAACAGGAAGAAGAAAAAGATCAATTGCAAAAGTCTGGGTAAAAAAAGGGTCAGGAATTATTCATGTGAATGGCTTAAAAATGAACGACTACTTTAAAAGACCAGTCCATCAAATAATTGTAACTAGGCCTTTAGAAATTTCTGAGGTTGCTACTAGTTATGATGTCAAATGTTCGGTAAAAGGTGGTGGGCTTTCTGGTCAAGCTGGGGCAATTATTTTGGGAATTTCAAAAGCTTTAATTTCTCATGATGAAAATTTAAAGTCTAATTTAAAAAAAGATAAACTAACTACAAGAGATTCTAGGGTCGTTGAACGTAAAAAATACGGTCATAGAAAAGCTAGAAGAAGCTTCCAGTTTTCTAAAAGATAATCATTTAAATTTAACTATTGTAAGGACGGTGATATAAGAAATTATGTCAGGACAAGATAAAATAAATATAGCTGTTATTGGCGCAACCGGATATACCGGTTTAGATTTAGTTTACATGCTATCTAAACATCCAAGGATTAATATTAAATATTTATGTGCAACTAAAAACTTAGGAAAAAAAATTAGTTTTTTTGATAATAGAATTAAGAAAAAATTACCTACAATAACATCAACTAAAACAATTAATTGGGATAACGTAAATCTAGTTTTTTTATCTTTGCCAAATGGAGAAGCGCAAAAATTGATAAAAAAATATTATAATAAATTCCCGTATTTAAAGTTTATTGACCTATCTGCAGATTTTAGAATTCTTAATCCTAAAATTTATGAAAAAAATTACAAAATAAAACATAAAGCTAAAAATTTAATTAAAGATTCTTTTTATTCAGTACCGGAACTAAATAAAATAGAAATTGACAAATACAGAATAATTTCAAATCCAGGTTGTTATCCAACTTCCGTACAAATTCCTTTAATACCATTGTTAAAAAAAAATATTTTAAATATAAATGATATTACAATTGTATCAAAATCTGGTTTTTCTGGTGCAGGAAAAGGTCTAGAAAAAAAATTTAAACATAAAAATTTATATAAATCAATTTTTGCATATGGTATTAAAAACCATAGGCATATTTGTGAGATAGATCAGCAATTATCAAAATTATCAAAAAAAAAAATAAATTTTACTTTTAATCCTCATTTATTACCTACTTTTAGAGGTATTTTAACATCTGTTTATTTGTATACAAAAAAAGGACATTCGGGAAAACATTTAAGAGAAGTATTAAAAAAATTTTATAAAAAATCAAGATTTGTAAAAATTTTAAAATTAAATTCCCCACTTGGATCAGGGAATGTTTTAAACACAAATAATTGTGAAATATCAGTGTGTGAAACAAGAATTAAAAATAAAATTATTGTGCTGTCTGCTATAGACAACTTAGTTAAAGGGGCTTCAGGCCAAGCTATACAGAATATGAATATTTTGTATAAATTTCCTGAATATTTAGGACTGAAATGAAAAAAATAATATTAATATCCTTAATTTTTTTTCTGTCAAATTGCAGTAAACCTAAAACAGTTTTAATTTGTGGCGATCATATATGCATTAATAATTCTGAAGCAGAACAATATTTTGAGGAAAACTTATCAATTGAAGTTAAGGTTATTAATAAAAAAATTAAAAAACAATTAGATTTAGTGGAACTTAATCTTAAAGAAAATCAAAAAGGAAAAAAAGAAATTACTATAACGTCGAAAGAATCAATAAACAAAAATTTGAAAACTCTTACAAATGAAGAAGTTGCTCAGATTAAAAATAAAATTAAAAAAAAGAAAAAGGACAATAAAGTTATTAAAGAAGTGTATATTGAAAAAGAAACTGCCAAAAAATTAACTCCTTCTGTGAAAAAAATAAAATCCCATAAAAATCAAATAAAAAATATAAACAAAAATCAAAAAAATGTTACCGATGTTTGTACAATATTGAAAAAGTGTAGTATTGATGAAATATCAAAATATTTACTAAAAGAAGGAAAAAAAAAGGGTTTTCCAAATATTACGTTACGTCAATAAGTTATTATGAAGAAGTTAAACATAGCAATAATTGGTTTAGGTAATATCGGTTCATATTTATTTAAATACTTAAATGATAATAAGTACATTTTAACAGAAAAAAATAATTGCATACCCATTGTAAAATATGTTTCTGCCAAAAATATTAAAAAAAAAAGGAACATAAAAATAAAAAAAGTCCAATGGTTAAAAAATTATCTTGATGCTACCAAACTAGATGATGTTGATTTGATAATTGAATTAATAGGTGGTGCAGAGGGTGCGGCTAAGAAATTAGTTTTTAATGCTTTAAAGAAAAAAAAACATGTTGTAACTGCTAACAAAGCACTTATAGCAAAATACGGAGACCAACTAACTAAAATTGCTGAAAAAAACAAAGTAAATCTTGAATTCGAAGCTTCTGTTTGTGGTGGTGTGCCTATTATAAGATCTTTAAAAGAAAGCCTTATTGCAAATAAAATTAGTAAAATTTATGGAATTTTTAATGGAACTTCTAATTATATTTTATCAACTATGGATAAAAAGAATAAAAATTTTAATGAAGTTTTATCAGACGCGCAAAAATTAGGTTATGCTGAAACAAATCCATCTGCGGACTTAAATGGTGATGATGTTTCTTCTAAATTAAAAATCTTATCATCTCTCTGCTTCAATTCTTTTTTAAACAACAATATTTATGTTGAGGGTATTAAAAATATAGATAAAAACGATATAGATAATGCTAATAAATTTGGTTACAAGATAAAATTGATAGGTTTTGCCGAATTAATAAAAAATAAAATTTACCAAAGAGTTCATCCAACTTTAATTAAAAGAGAATCTTACTTAGCTAGTATAGACGGTGTTTTAAACGCTGTTATTGTTGATGGAAAACCAGTTGGACAAAGCACTATTCAAGGAGAAGGGGCAGGTCCTGCCGCAACAACTTCTGCTTTAATATCTGATATTTCATCAATTTTAAGAGGAAATGTAAAATTTCCCTTTTCGATATCCAGTAAAGAAAGGAAAAAACTTATTTTTGAAAATATAAATAATAGATATTTCTCTGCTTACTTTCGTTTTTTGGTGTTAGATAAACCAGGGATTTTGTCTAGCATAACAAATATTTTTTCAAAAAATAAAGTTTCAATAAAAAGATTAGTTCAAAACCCTGATAAACAAAAAAAATCTTCATCAATTATTATCATTACTCATAAGACAAAAAATAAATTTTTAAATAAGATTTTGAATGAGATCTCAAAAAAAAATTATATAAAGGAAAAACCAAAACTTATAAGAATTGATGAAAACTGATGTCTATTGATAAAAAATTTTTAAATTTATTTACTAAAGTTACCGAAAAAGCTGCAATAGGCGCTTCTAAATATATTGGAAAAAAAGACAAAATAGCTGCAGATAAAGGTGCTGTAGACCCAATGAGAAGAGAACTTAATAAAATAAATATGGAAGGTAAAGTTGTTATTGGTGAAGGTGAAATGGATGAAGCTCCAATGTTATATATTGGTGAAACGCTTGGTACCTTAAACGGTCCAAAATTTGACATAGCTGTTGATCCGCTTGAAGGAACTAAATTTACAGCTAACGGTCAGCCTAATGCTTTTTCTGTTTTAGCTATTTCAGAAAAAGGTGGATTACTTTCAGCGCCTGACACTTATATGGAAAAAATTGTAATTGGATCAAATCTTCCAAAAAATTTAATGGATATAGATAATGGAGTTGTAAAAAACATTAAACTGTTAGCCGAAGCAAAGAGTAAAAAACCGTCTGAATTGAAAGCTTGTGTTTTAAAACGAGATCGACATGCTGACATAATAAAAGAGTTAAATAAAATGAATGTAAAAATTAATTATATTACAGATGGTGATATAGCAGGAGCACTTAGCGTTATAGGGGACAATCCTATGAATGATATATATTACAGTACAGGAGGTGCACCAGAAGGAGTAGTAGTTGCAGCAGCTCTATCTTGTTACGGTGGTCAAATTCAAGGTAGACTTATATTAGATGACGAAGAAAAAATTAGAGCTAAAAAGCTTGGTATTACTGATTTCAATAAGAAATATAATATCGAAGATATGGTAAACGGAGATGTAATTTTTTGTGCTACAGGCGTAACTTCGGGTGATTTAGCTAAAGGGGTGAAAGATTTAGGAAATGAATTTCAAGTTAACACTTTTGTACTTCATAAAAGTCAAAACACCATTAAGAGTGTTACCAATATTTACAATAAATGAATTCGTTTTCATTAAGTGGGAAAAATTGGATTTTAAAAAAGTATAATCAAGAAGATTTATTTTTTATAAAAGAGAATTTTTTGCTAGATGAAATTACTTCTAAATTATTGTCAATAAGAAAAGTTAAAAAAGAAGATATAAATTCATTCTTAAACCCATCCATTAGAAATTTTTTGCCAAATCCATATGTTTTAATTGATATGGAAAAATCAACATTAAGAGCTTTTGAAGCTATTAAAAATAATGAAAGAATAGGAATATTTGGTGATTATGATGTCGATGGTGCCACATCAACAGCTTTATTAGGTAATTATTTTTCTCAATTGAATTTAGATTATGAAATTTATATTCCTGATCGAAAAAAAGAAGGCTACGGTCCATCTATAGAAAGTTTCAAAGAATTGATTAGTAAAAAAGTAAAAGTAATTTTTACAGTTGATTGTGGAACATTGTCTTTTAATGCAATTAATTATGCAAAGAAAAATAATATCGATGTAATTGTTTTGGATCATCATCAATCTGAAATTAAACTTCCTAATGCTTACTCAATAGTAAATCCTAATCGTCTTGATGACCAATCAAATTTAAATTATTTATGCGCTGCAGGAGTTTCTTTTATGTTTCTGGTGTCATTAAATAGAGAATTAAGATCGAAAAACTGGTTTAAAAAGAATAATATTCAAGAACCAAATTTAATGAATTATCTAGATTTAGTATCATTGGGAACCGTTTGCGATGTTGTTCCTTTAACTGGATTAAATAGGGCTATAGTTAAACAAGGTTTAAAAATAATAAAATCCAAAAAGAATTTAGGTCTTAAAACTTTACTAGATATTTGCAAAATAGAATCAAGCCCTTCAATTTATCATCTTGGATATATGCTTGGTCCACGCATAAATGCCGGAGGTAGAGTTGGCAAATGTTCACACGGAGCAAATTTATTATTAAATAAAGACCCTAAAAACTCTTTCAAGTTGGCATCAGAATTAGATCAATACAATAAAGAAAGGCAAATTCTTGAAAAAGATTTATTAAAGAAAATTTTGATTAAAACAAAAGATTACTCGAATGATCCTGTTTTAATTTTAAGTGGTGCTGATTGGCACGAAGGTATCATTGGTATTGTCGCAGCTAGATTAAAAGATAAATTCAATAAACCAACTATAATAATTTCTTTAAATGGAGAACTAGGAAAAGCTTCTGCCAGATCTATTATCGGTTTTGATATTGGATCGGTGATAATTGCAGCGACTCAAGAAAAAATATTACTGAAGGGAGGAGGGCATAAAATGGCTGGTGGATTTTCTATTAAAACCGAAAATATAGAAAAATTTAAAGAATTTGTATTTAGAAAATTCAAAAATATTAATGTAGATTTAACAAAAGAAAAGCCTTTATTTTTTGATAGTATAATTGCAAGTTCTGCTTTAAATTTAGATTTTTATAATAAAGTTGCATTATTGTCTCCCTTCGGATCAGGCAATCCAGAGCCAAAATTTGTTATTGAAGATTTAAAAACAATTAACGGGAAAATAATTGGAGACAAACACATTAAATCAGTTTTGATAGGTAAAGATGGATCTACAATTAAATCAATAGCATTTAATGCCATAGATACTGACTTAGGTGCTTATCTACTTAAGAAAAATAATAAATCATTTAATATTGCAGGAAAATTGTCTCTAAATGAATGGAAAGGGCAATCAAATGTAGAGTTTATTATCGACGATATATCTGTTAATAAGACTAACAAAAATACGGTCCCATCGTCTATCGGTTAGGACAGTTGGTTTTCATCCAACAAAGAGGGGTTCGATTCCCCTTGGGACCGCCAGTTTTAGATAACTATGTATGAAAAATTTGGACAGTTTATAGATGGTAAATGGCAGAAGTCATTAAGTGGAGAAACATATGAAGTTATTAATCCTGCTAATGAAGAGATTATAGGTAAAGCATCTAAAGCAAATAATGAGGATGTACAAAAAGCATTAGATTCTGCAGCAAAAGGTTTAAAAATTTGGCAAAACACTTCTCCTTGGGATAGAGCCAAAGTGCTTAGAAAAATTTCGGAATTAATAAGAAATAAAGTCGACATTCTTTCTAAATGGATGACTTTAGAAGTGGGTAAACCGTTAACAGAAGGTCCAGGTGAAATTAATGGAGCAGCAGACATATTTGAATGGAACTCAGAGGAAACTAAAAGAATTTATGGTGAAATTAATCAAAGTAGATTTCCTAACACACGTATACATGTTATTTACCAGCCGGTTGGTGTTGTAGCAGCATTAATTCCATGGAATTTTCCTATTATGTTAACTTCACGTAAAATTTCGACAGCTCTAGCAGCTGGGTGTTCTGTTATAGTCAAACCTGATGTTATTACGCCGGGAACCGTTATGGAGTTAGTAGATATATGTAGAGAGGCAGGCGTACCACCTGGAGTAATAAATCTATTATCTGGAGATCCTGCGTCAATCGCATCACAACTTATTTCTTCTGATACCATAAAAAAAATTTCAATCACAGGATCAACTAGAGTAGGTAAACTAATTTTAAAACAAGCCGCAGATAAAGTTCAACGTGTTACAATGGAACTTAGTGGTCACTCTCCTTTTATTGTTTTTGATGATGTTAATATGAACAAAGTTACTGATATGGCTATTGCAGCGAAATTTAGAAATAATGGGCAAGTTTGCATTTCACCAAATCGTTTTTATATACACGAAGACAAAAAAGAAGAATTTACTAAGCTTATTGTAGAGAAAACAAAAAAGTTAATCATTGGAAATGGTTTAGATAAAAAAACAAATTTAGGACCATTAACTACGAAGAAACGTTTAAAAGAACTAGAAATATTAGTTGAAAAAACAAAAGATGAAGGCGCAAAAGTTCTTTGTGGTGGTAAAAGACCTTCTTCCTTTAATAAAGGCTATTATTACGAGCCAACTGTTTTTGATAATGTAAAAGACAATTATACAATCATGAAAGAAGAGCCTTTTGGTCCTATTATACCTCTTTTGACTTTTAAAGATTTTGATGAAGTTATAGAAAGAGCAAATAATAATGATTTAGGTTTAGCTAGTTATGTTTATACAAATAATTTAGAAAAAGCTAATCGAGCATCAGAAATGATGGAAACTGGATGTGTGGCTGTAAATACGGCAACCGTGGCCGTAGCAGAAGCTCCATTCGGAGGCATAAAGCAAACTGGATACGGAAGAGAAGGTGGTTCTATGGCTATTAAAGACTACCTTAACATCAAATATACTCATTTTGGTATTTCATAAATATATATTACTTCTTTGATGTCTTTTTATGTTTATATGCTTAAATCAAAAAGCATTAAAACAATAACATACGTAGGATATACAAAAAATTTGGAAAAAAGAGTCAAACTCCATAATTCTGGTAAAGGTGCTAAATTTACTCGTGGAAGAAAATGGGTGCTAATTTACAAGGAAAAATATAAATCAAAAAAAGAGGCAATTTCTAGAGAATATTATATAAAGTATAACCGAACGCTAAGAAACAAAATTAAAAATGAATATATCAATTCTGTTACCTTATAAGGAAAATTTTTCACCAGATTACCCAGGTGCTGTATCACTATTTGTTTATGAAACATCTAGAATTAGTAAATATAAAAAAAATATTACCGTTTTTGGTAATACAAACTTTACAAATACATTTAATTTAAAATATGTAAATATAAATTTAAAAAAAGATGTATTTACAAGTCAGACTAAACTTTATGTAAACAAATTTATAAATCTTGAGAGGAAATATAAATCTTCAATTATAGAAATTCATAACCGTCCAAGCTATATACATATACTCAACTCAAATTTAAAAAATAGAGTTTTAACATTATATTTTCATAATGATCCTTTGTCCATGGATGGTTCAAAATCAGTTGAGCAAAGAAAGAAACTTTTAAAATGTTGTTATAAAATTATTTTTAATAGTGCTTGGTCTAAAAAAAGATTTTTAGAAGGCTTAGAAAATAAATTTGTAAATAGTAACAAATTACTAATTATTTACCAATCTGCAAAAAAAAACAATTTATCCATAATTAAACATAAAAAGAAATGGATAACTTTTGTTGGTAAACTTAACAAGGCCAAAGGTTATGATATTTTTGCTAAATCTATTGTTAAAGTTTTAGACAAATATCCAGATTGGAAAGCCATGATAATAGGAGATGAAAAAAGAGAAAAAATCATCTTAAATCATAAAAATGCATCTATATTAGGGTTTAAACAACATAATGAAGTTTTAAAAATTTTTAAAAAAACAAGTATTACTGTTGCCTGCTCTAGGTGGGAAGAGCCATTTGGTAGAACAAGTTTAGAAGCTTCAGCTAATGGGTGTGCTGTTATTATAACAAATAAAGGGGGTCTTCCAGAAACTGTTACTGACGCAAAGATTATAGATAATCTAAATGAGAAAAATTTAACTAAAAATATTATTTCATTAATTGAAAATAAAACTTTAAGAAAAAAACTACAATCACTTTCCATACAAAATTTTTATTTAACTCATAAATTTGTTTCTAATAATATTGATAATTATAGATCTGAGAAACTTTTTTTTAAAAAAAAGATTTTCTTAAAAGCCAGACAAAAAAGTTTAAGAATTTTACATGTAACAAACTTTAATGAAAGGTTAGATGGTAGACTATTTTTTAATACCGGTAGAAGGCTAAATAATGGATTTATAAGATTGGGCCATAGTGTACTTGGATTTAGCGATAGAGACATACAAAAATATTACAAATCTTTGCGTGATTTAAAGGGATCTAAAATGTTAAACGATAAGCTTAAAAAGACGTGTTACAATTATAAGCCTGACTTAATTATTACAGGACATGCTGATTTATTATCAAGAGATCAGTTACAAGAACTAAAAGAAGACAATCCAAATACAAAAATTGCACAATGGTTTTTAGATCCTCTTAATAAAAACGGTCCTGATTACGAGAGAAATAAATCACGAATTTTAGATAAAATCGACCTAGTGGACGGAACCTTTGTAACGACTAGTCCATCAGCTTTAAATTTTCTAAATAAAAATGATAATAATTATTTTATACCTAATCCTAGTGATAACTCATTTGAAACTTTGGATAATTACAAAAGATCATGCAGCGTGGATGTATTTTTTGCACTAAGTCATGGAGTGCACAGGGGTAAACTAAAAAGTGGAAAGATAGATGATAGAATAACTTTTCTTGAAAAACTGCAAAATATTACCCGAGATGTAAAATTTGATATTTACGGAATTAATAAAATTCAACCAATTTGGGCCGATCATTATTTTAAAACAATTTATAATTGCAAAATGGGACTTAATTTAAGTAGAGGGAATGCAATTAAGTATTACAGTAGTGATAGAATTACACAAATCGTAGGCAATGGTTTGGTTTGTCTGATTGATGAAAAAACACAATATAATAATTTTTTTAATAATGATGAGATGGTTTTTTATAGAAATATTAATGATTTATCTGAAAAAATAAAAAAGATATCAAGAGATGAAAAATTAAGAAAAAAAATCGGACATAATGGTAAGAAAAAATATATGAAATATTTTAATTCAAATTTAGTATCCCAATACATTATAGAAAAAACTCTTGGGGTTAAATCTAAAAATTTTTATCTTTGGGATAAATAATTGTGAAATATAAATTTTATTTCAGAAAAAGTAGTTTTAAAAAAGATTTAAAAAACGGTAATTTTCTATTAAATTTAATATCTGAATTTAAACCAAAAAATGTTCTAGAAATTGGAGTTTTAGAGGGTGCAACCTCAAGAAACATATGTGAACTTCTTTATAAGGAATATAAAGAAAACTTTAATTTTATTGGTATTGACTTATTTGGTGATGGTTTAAAAGAAAACAATCCTAAAGAATTTACTCCAATATCTTATAAAATAAATAATCCTTTAAAATGGATTTATTTTAAATTAATTCTAAGAATGAGACCTAATAGCAAGGAATGTGTTGAATTTTTATTAAGAAAATTTAAAAATTCAGTTAATATTTTTAAAGGATATAGTAAGGATATTTTAAAAAAAATGGATTTAAGTCATATTGATTTCGTATTTGTAGATGGTGGCCATAGTTATGAAACTGTGAGTGAGGACCTAAATTTACTAATTTCAAAACTTAAAAAAAATTCTATAATTATATGTGACGACTATAATATTAAACACTATGGTGTCAGAAGGGCAGTTAATGAAGTAAAAAATTTTCATGAATTTGAAGATCATGAAAGATTTGCACTTCTTAAAATAAAGAAATAAATGTTTTCAATCATAATTCCAACTTTAAATAATCTTAAGTATCTTAAATTATGTATTGAAAGCTTAAAGAAAAACTCAAAATTAAATAATGAAATTTTAGTACATGTAAGTGAGGACTTTCAAAATGAAACTAGAAATTTTTTGAAAAATGAAAATATAAACTTTACACACACAAATGAAAATGTTGGATTGTGTACAGCCATAAATATAATAGCTAAAAAAATTACAAAAAAATATTTAATTTATGTACATGATGACATGTATTTTTGTCCTAATTGGGAAGAACCGTTAAAAGACGAAATTAGTAAAATAAACCATAATAATTTTTATATTTCTGGCTCAATGATAGAGCCAAATTCTGGACATATTAAATTTAATTGCGGTCAAACCATCGAGAGTTTTGATGAAGAAAAGTTGCTAAATAATTTAGATAAACTTTCAATTAATGATCATCAGGGATCCCATTTTGCTCCTCATTGTGTGCATTCTAACATTTGGAGGGAAATAGGCGGATTTAGTGAAGAATTTAACCCAGGTATAGGTTCCGATCCCGATTTTAATATGAAGTTGTGGAAAATAGGTTGTCGAATTTTTAAAGGTTTAAGTGCATTTAAAGTTTATCATTTTGGATCTTTGACTACTAGAAAAAACAAAAAAGTTAAACAAAATAGGGGCGACAAAACTTTTTTAAAAAAATGGGGAATTTCAACAAGTTTCTTTAAAAAATACTACTTAAGATCAGGTACTATATACAATGGACCATTAAACGAACCAAAAAAAAATGTTTTCTATTTTTTTGATCTTTTAAAATGTAAAATTAAATATTTTTTTATAAAGAGAATTACATAAATGATTAAATTAATAATAAATTTTATAAGTATTCTTAAAAGAAAAATAAGATATAAAAAGACATCATATGCTTTTAATGGTGTAGATTTAATTATTGAATATATTTTTAAAAAAGAAAAAAAAGGCATTTATTTAGACATAGGTTCTCAACATCCAATTTCTAACAATAATACTTATTTATTATATAAGAAGGGTTGGAGCGGGATTAATATTGATTTGGATAAAAAAAATATAGATTTATTTAAAATTGCCAGGCCAAAAGATATAAATTTAAATTATGCTATTTCCGACGCAAAAGGAGTTACAGATCTTTTTTTCTATCATGAGTCATCACCTATAAATACATTAAATAGACAGGTTTCCTCTTATCAAAAAGCGACTGTTAAAGAAATTAAAAAAGTAAAAACTTTTACCTTAAATTATATTCTTAATAAATTAAATTTTGACAAACAGATAGATTATATGAATCTAGATGTAGAAGGTTTTGAATTAAAAGTTTTAAATGGTTTTGATATTCAAAAATATAAACCTAAAGTAATTTCTGTCGAGTATTTAGATTTAAAAATGAAAAAATTAGAATTTAAAAACAATAATATAGAGAATTTATTAGATTCTGAATTATATAAATATTTTAAAACTAATAACTATAATTTTGTGAATTGGCTGCATGGTGATTTAATTTTTATTCACAAAGATTTTCGAGATTAATTATTTAAAATTTTATTTAGAGCATTATTTTTAAATAAGTCAGCTTCCTTGATATATCGTCTAACCATATCAACAGATTTATGTCCAGTCATAGCCATTATATTTCTTTCACTAGCTCCATATTCAGCAGTACTAGTTGCAAAGCCTGATCTTAAACTGTGTCCCGCATATTTTTTTTCGTCAAGACCTGCGCTTAATGCATGTTTCTTAATAATCAATGCAACATTTTTATCTGATATGGGAAATACTAGCTCATTTTTATTTTCAAACATCCAGTTTTTAAGATGTTCAACAGGGCAATACTCAACGTATTTAAAAGAGGGAATTGCTTTTGTCATTCCTTCTCCAGATTGATCAGATTTTGATTTCTTAACAAATATTTTGACACCTTCTTTAACAAATTCTACGTCATCTCTGGTAATAGAAACTAATTCTGATCTTCTAAATCCACCTGAGAATCCAACTAAAATTAAAGTTTTATCTCTTAGTTTTTTAAATTCAATTATTGATGACTCATTAATTACTTTAATTATTAGTTTTAAGTCATTGAATACTAATGGTTTTTTTGCTTTTTGATGGACTCCTATTTGTCTCTTAATTCCTAATAAGTTTTCAACTATTATGGGATGTTTAGTATCTAAATAATGGCCTTTGTATTTGTGCATCACATTTATAGAAGCTAATCGTCTTTTTAAAGTACTGTATTTCGATTGTCTTGATAAATGTGTTAGATAAAGCGAGACAATCTTTGGGTCTGTTGGCATGCTTTTCATTCCATGTTTAGAACAAAATAATACAAAGTCATTAAAGTCAGATTTATAAGCTCGAATAGTATTTTTAGCTTTTGAAAGCTTTAAATTGTCTAAAGTCTCAATTTCTAATTTTTTTATTTCTGTTGTTAAATCATTCATAATTTCCGATAATCATTAATTATCGGAAATAATATATTAAGTGATTTTAAATGTCAATACGTATAATTTTAAGGATCATGATAAAATTTATTCTTCCTATAGCGGCATTTATAGCAGCTGTTTATGGAATTTCATATTTCTGGACAAACTCGAGTTCAAAAGGAAAAAAAATGATGGCTTTAATCTTAATAATAGCCCTTATAATAGGCATATCTTTAACAATTTACCTAATATTTGACTAATGAAGCTAATAGGTACTAAATTTCAGCTAAAAGTATGGGCATATTTGAAGGAAATACCCCCTGGAAGCGTCAAAACCTACTCTCAGGTGGCTAAAGGCATAGGAAAACCCCTTGCAGTGCGTGCTGTGGCTAATGCTATAGGCAAAAACCCCTATGCACCCAAAATACCTTGCCATAGAGTGATTAGATCTGATGGATCGCTTGGAGGCTATTCAGGCAAAGGAGGTGTCAAAACAAAGAGATTCTTGCTTAAAAAAGAGGGTGTATCGCTCTAGAGTTGTTATTTTACGGGCGATTTAGTCTATTAGCCCCTATTTACCTTTATTTTTTACCCACACACTAGTAAGTTGTACTTCAAAATAGCTAATTCAAAAAAAAACACCCTCTATGGCCTTTTAAACGCTATATTCTAATACCGCAGGGCTTCTAGAAATGTTGTTATTTGCGGGTTTTGGGAGCGTCTAAAAACCCCTATTTTAAACAATATTTACACTGGCGAGATCTATAAATTGCCAATTTTTTCATTTTTCGTTGAATAATTAGCTAATTTATTAATTTTTTAAATTAAATTTCATTTATATAACCACCTTATTTATCATATTAATCTACATTTATTTAGGTTTTTTTATTAATATAACAATATTATTTACCTATAACTTAAAACATTACTTTAATTAATGTATTTAAGTTACTGTATTTATTGGAAATATTTAATACTATAATAAACTACAATTGGAATTGTTATAAATGACATAATGGTAGAAGTCACGATAACACTAGCAACACTATCAACGACTTTTTTCTCCGAATACATAGACCCTACTAAGTAAGTTAATACAGCGCTGGGCATACATGATTGTATTAATAGAACACCAGCAGCAAAACCATTTAGATTAAGGAATTTAATAAGACCAAATCCAATTATAGGGCCTATAATCACTCTAACAGCTCCTAGGATGGATGCATGGGTCC
>Ga0233444_10000913_pt1 | contig 35329 bp, 28 predicted proteins | sample SI_124_October20_6_FD_182792 | JGI IMG/M metagenome (GOLD analysis project Ga0233444, IMG submission 182792) | Seawater microbial communities from Saanich Inlet, British Columbia, Canada - SI_124_October2016_10_MG | ecosystem: Environmental > Aquatic > Marine > Inlet | place: Canada: British... | reverse complement strand
CATCCTCGCCACAATTCTTGGCGTTGTCTGGATCGTCTCGGGCTCGATCGACGTGGTGGCCGCAATCGCCGACCGCGAATCGGGTGGCCGTGGCCTCCGCATTCTGAAAGGCCTAGTCGCTGCGATTGCAGGCATTGTGGTCGTTTCGTGGCCAGCTCCGACCGTCACCGTCGTTGCCTGGATCGCAGGTCTCCAACTCGTTATCTTTGGCCTGGTCATTATCGCCACTGCCTTCTCGTTCCGGACCTTGGCCGACGACTAAACGCGTTGCTCACCGCATGGCCTCGATATCACAGATATTTCAAGGCGGCGCAAGCACTAGTTCCCCTCGAGAGGCTCCCGCTCAACTTCTTGTCGTTTCCTGGAATATTCAGTTTGGTGTTCAGGCCGCAGCTGCCGCGGCAGCGCTGCTTCAGTCTGCGCAACTCAGTGACGCAGATCTGATCCTTCTGCAAGAGATGGATGAACAAGGCACGGAACTCGTGGCACGAACGGTTGGGTTGGAGTACGTGTACGTCCCGGCCTCGATACACCCTCAGACTGGCCGCAACTTCGGTAACGCCGTACTCTCACGTTGGCCGCTGTCGGACCCAGGCGTAGTGTCGCTGCCCTACGCCTCAGCCGTGCAAGGCCAGCCTCGTCACCTTGTGCACGCAGTGGCACACGTCGGTCCTATGCGCATCCGAGCCTGCAGCGTGCACACCGAGGTCGCCACCCTCAGCCCACCCAAGCGTCGGAGGCAGTTCGCCGCCATCGCCGACGTCACCTCTGCAGGTCCAGATGAGCTACTTGTTATCGGAGGCGACTTCAACACCCTGACTCGCCGCGGGATCGAAGCCGTAACCTCATCGCTTTCATCAATTGGTGCGCATCGGGCCACCGAAGGTGCAGGTCCGACGTTACGAAGAGGTGGCCGAGAATTCTCTCTCGACCACATATATACGCGGTCATTCACGCCAATATCTTGCGGAGTTGTCGCAGGCCTCAGCGCCAGTGATCATCGTCCAATTTGGGCTCGCCTTGCTCCTCAGGTCACTGCGTAAGACAGCGCATCTGTGGCGGACTGAACTTCTTGACGCCGCTGAGACACGGTAGTGGTGCTCTCGGCAATCAACTGTTCCATCTCTGAGGCGTTCGGATCTTTTCGAAGCCGCACACTGGTTTCGAGCGCTCCGCGTAGGCTCGCCACGCTGATCGACAGCGTACGCAATGCGTCGCTCAGGTTCGCATGCTCGGCGCTGTTCGCCAACGCCTGGCATCGATTCTCAAGGTCCACGGCACGGGTTCGCACGGTCTGCCAGGCAAGCTCCAGTTGCTGCACATCCGTCGAGCGAAGCACGTCAATGCTGCCTTGATCGGCTAACCAACGGCTCAGTCCAACAATCTCGCCAGCAGACCGACGGCTGGCGCTTCGTTCCGCCTGCTGCTTGTCTGAGCGACGCGATGCGGACGCGACAATTCCAGCAATTAACGCGAAACCGGCAAGCGCAATGAGGATGATTGCAAACCACTGATTGCTCGTCAGTCCACCGTCGGATTCGCCATCGTCTGGTGTCTGCGCCGGCGGCTGCTCTGGCTCTGGCTCTGGCTCTGGCTCTGGCGCTGGCTCTGGCGCTGGCGCTGGCTCTGGCGCTGACTCGCCACCTACGCCGTCAGCTGGGAGAGTGATACCGCCACCGACGCCATCAGCTGGGAGAGTGATACCGCCACCTTCAAGTGGTGGCGTGCCGTCACTAGAGCACGCTCCGAGCAGTGCTAACGAACCGACCACCAGGACGCAGCTACGTCGGACGCGGCACATGGCAACCGTGTTTCGCCAGCTGGTCATCGGGCACCGCCAGCACAGCCGAAGGTCTGAACATCAAATTGATCGGCTTTTAACACAGTTTTTCCTCCGTCGATGTGTTGGCGACAGCGTGTCGCATCTTCACATTTTGTCATCACACACTAAGCGAGAACCGGATCATATTCCGGGCAGTCGCACCATTACGCCCGGGATACCAAAGTCCTTGCGATCGGCCGTCGACCTAGATGTACTTCTGCTTGGTCAGCCAGTTGAATGAGAAGAACCCCAAGATCGGCGGCAGGTAGGCCGTCATCACACGGTGGATGATCGCAATTGACACAGCTTGTTCGGCCGGGACGCCAGATGCGGTGAGCAACCCGCTCATCGTGGCCTCGGCTACGCCAATCCCTCCCGGAACCGGTGCTAATCCTGCAAGAAGCCCGGTTCCAACGCTCACGAAAATGACGGCCGCAAACGGAAGAGATGCACCAAAAGCAGCCATCGTTGCAGCGAGCGAAAGGGCGCCGATCAACTTGTTCAGTGTCTCCCCAGCAAAGATCTGCCCCAGCGTGCTCGGCGACAGAACAATCTCCCTAACCGACATCACCGCCTCACGCAATACCGGTAGGACCTTTTCGCGGAACTTAGGCATCGCCAGCACAACCACCAGTCCGACAACTACAACAGCGATGGCAATCGCGATCAGCCCACCGGCGTCGAAGTTAGTCAACGAATTGGTCTCTACTTCTTGACCAATCGCCCACGCACACAGCACCAGCAGAACTACTTCGGCGAGGAAACCGATAAAGCCGATCACCGGCCCCTGCGTCGTGGCAACTGTCAACGACACGCCGAAGTTTTGGAGGAACCTAATATTCATGCCAACCGAGCCGACAACTGACGGTACTACCAGCCCGATGAAGCTCTTCGCCGACTGCAACAACATCGTCGGCGAGAATGGCAATGGCTGTGTGACAATTGCTTTGAGGCTTATGTATTCAGTTGAATAGCTCGCGATCTTGATGAGGAATGCAACCACTAGCCAAGCCAGTGAAGCGTTTTGCACTTCGTCGACAAGCGTGTCAAAGCCGACATCTGTTACCTGGCTGATTAACGCATTGGCCGCAATCACTGCCCCTAAGGCGACGAAGACCTGACTGATCTTGACGCGTTTGACGGCAGCCAGTTCAGGTGCTTCGGCGCCGAGTTGCTCCGCAAGGTCGCGCCGCAGGGTTTCAGCCTCCACGCCGGCCGCCTTGAGTTGTTTGCGTAGTTCGGGCTCCAGCGCAGCTTCCTGCACGAACGGTAACGTCGACTCCAGGACCTCACGTTCGACGACATCGACGGCCGCTGTAACTGAGCGCGTCGATCCAGCGGCGATCGCCTCTACGGCAAGCATTGAGGTCACGTCGCTGGCGATCTGCTGATCGGTAGGAAACAACGAAGCTTTACTCAATCCCAGGAGTTCAACAGTCTCTGGCAACACTCTGATTGACGCCTGTTGGAGCCCACCGTGGGTTATCCGGGCCTTGGTATGGAGGTCACGTAGTTCTCGCCAGGCTGATCGAAGCGTCGCATCGTCAGGATGATCGAACGGTTCGCCTAGTGGGCCAGCCGACACGAGCAGCACGTCGCCTTCGCCGCCTTGACCGACCCCGACGATGGCCGGAACGCACACGCCAGCGTCACGCGCAGTCAGCACGGCGAGTGCTTCGTGTTGCGCCTGCTCAGACCGTCCGCTGCGAGGTGACGGGCCCGCCGTTCGGTACCACAACGAACGCCAAACCCGTTCTGCGCTCTGTTGGCTCTCGGCGTCGATGCCATAGATCTTAATGTTCAATGGTGTTCCTTCAGGCGTCTCCGCCGTTGCCAGCCCAACCGTGCCGGGCTGCTCACTTTCGTAAGCGAGGTCAGCAACTGCAATGCCGACGCCAGCGAGAGTTGCCTTGAGTCGCTCGATCGACGGCAGCCCTTCGGGTGACCCGTACACCAGCCGAACGAGCGCCACGCTGAAAAGGCCCAGGGAGAGGGACCCAGACGCTGCTGTCGGTGTCGTGAGTCCAAGCAGGAGAGGGCCAAAGATGCCAGCGGCGGTCATCCAGCGCAACAGCCGTTGTGCGTGAGAATTGACGTACCGCCCCAGAACGAGCGCAACGATGACAACAAGCATGGGTCGCAACGTCGGGTAAGGCGGGAGTTCTTTTGCCGTGACCAACTCAGGGATTAAATCCGGCCAAGCTTCCGAGACAACTCTCGTTCCAATCAAGCCGAGCGCTATCGAGACGAAGACCGACCAGAAGAGGTCCCGAAGAAGCCCTCGTCCGAGCGTCCCGCTAAACAGGCTCATGACAATCAGCGAAAGCGCCATGATTCCCGATCCGCTGTAGGCGATCCAAGAAATAGCTCGAATCCAGTCCGGGAGATCGGAAAAAAGCTCGAGTACTCGCACATCGAGTGGCGCGTTGTTCGACGCCGCCCATCCGAACAGCACGAATGCCGCAGCAGACAAAATCAACCGAGCAACATCAGAGGGGCGGCGTCGCCGAGGCACGCCAGGGTCAGACAGAAAAAGCGGCGTCTTTATAAAAGCCTCGGCACTCAGTTGACGAGAGGCGAGGAAATTGCGTTCTGCCCCCTTGGACATGTCATCAGTACCGTCGGTCATCTTCTCCACAGCAATCTCCCTTCTTGTCCGACACAGCCTGACACGTCTGATCTTCTCAATCGGCTCATTTGGCTACTCCGTCGCGACGGACTCCGACGCTGGACGACGAGTGAAGACGACCTCGGGTACCACACGGTGATATCGATCGAACATGGTGACGATCAACGTCAAGAGCAAGACGAAGAACACCGTCGCTGCTTCATTCAACCGCTCGTCCCCACTGCGAGCCAGCGCGATGAACACCAAGGCGGCGGCCAGGTTCACGACCGCCATCACCGCAAACTCCCCCGATGTCGTCGCCCAGCTTCGGCCACGCTGCGCAAACCGGAAACCCACGAACGAGTTGGCGACGATGACAAACGACACCGCCACGACCGTTCCCAGAATGTTGTTGTCGTTTCCCGGCAGCATCTGAGCAAAGATGATCGTCACCATCGACACCAAGGCAATCTTCTCGAACATGTACCAACTGAGGATCGAACGCGGTCGGTCCGGAACCTCGGCCAACTCCACTTGACGAATGGTCTTGTCAACATCCATGTTGAACGACCAGTCCGGCGCCGGTGCATCCCGCGAAATCTTTCTGACGGCGAAACCGATACCGATGCCGACAACGACAAGCAATCCGACGAACCAGAGGTTCTCGCTGATCGCTGTTCCCCACGATGTCGAGGTGGACACGCCGAAGACGTCTTCTTTCATGAAGTCGGTGAAGTCAAGTTGTGCAATGTGGATCCACCATTCCTGTGGCAGCTTGATGAAGATCCAGATGAACGCAGCCATGCCGATGACCTGACGTCGATTGAGCCGTGCCGGGTTCCACCAAAGCCGGACGACCTCGTACGCAATGAAGAAGTACTCGAAGGTGTTCGGAAAAATGATGAGAAGCGCCCGAACGTCGAGTAATTCGAAGAGCAGCACGCCAACCAACCGGTAGTACCAGAGAAACCGGGCAACACCGAACGCGAAAGGATCAGTCCAGTTACGCATGGTCGACAGGTACGCAATTGTCAGGTAGTAGATATCGAGGGCCTTGTCGTAACCCTGATAACCGGTGAGGTCGAGGTCCGTGTTGTTCTGAAAGATCGTCTGATCCGCGGCGTCGATGACCAGCGCGGCCAGGATCGCCGGGAGCGGAAAGCGCGGGATGAGCAGCGGGACGAAGAGCCGCAACCCGACGACAACGACGAAGATCAACAGATCAGTGGACACACAACACCAGTTCTCGCACGCCGGACATCATGACACGCGGACCCAACACGTCCTCGCATGCCCGACGGAGCACCGGCAGCGGCGATCGAACCGATAGGGTCGGCGACCATGTTGATTCTCGCCATCATCATCGGCGGCATGGCCGTTGGATGGATCGCTCAATTCCTGCTGGGTCGCAACTCCCGTGAAATCGACTGGAGGATTGCGTTCCTCGCAGGCATCGGCGGCTCGTTCGTCGGCGGACTCCTTGCGAGTCTCATCGCCGGCGATGGCCTCGCACTGAGGCCGAGCGGCATCATCGGGTCGATCGTCGGCGCCGTCGTTATTACGCTGGCGTGGCAGCAGGTCAACAAGAAACGTCTGGAGGCCGCGCTCGCGGCCGCCAACAAGAAGCCGTGGGACAAGTCCTAGCAACGGACTGAACAAGCGCCCGAACACAGCGCCGAATCAGGACACAACATCGAAGAGGTGGAATCAGCGTGGACAGCGAACTTGTCGTCTTGACGTTTGATTCACCAGGCGCAGCAGAGCAGGGTCTCGACACGCTGCGCACTCTTGAATCCGAGGGATTCATCGAGATCGACGACTGCGCGCTACTCAGCCGCGACGCCCAAGGGTGGGTCACCGCCAAACGAGCAGATCACGACGAGTTGCGACACAAAGCCACGTTCGGCGGAGTGATCGGCCTCTTCGTCGGTGGAGTGATCGGTCTGCCGGTCCTCGGCATGCTCGCCGGCGCTGGCGGAGCGGCTCGACTCAAGGACCATGCGGATCGGCTGGAGGAGCTGATCGCGTCGGTCGGCGACGACATGGAGCGGGGCTCCGGTGTCATCGCCCTGACGGTTTCCTCGCTGGGCGATCCGGCAACTGTCACCGATCGCCTGCAGGTACACCGCGACGGGCTGGTCAATGCCCAGATCCCTGCGGCGCTCAGAGCCGAGATCGAGCGCTCACTGCACGACTGAGGTTGTCGCGCCGACGGGCCGCAACGGGCAGGGGTCAGCCGGAACCGGTCCGAGAACCGCTCGCAATGCAAGCGTGTCCTCGAACCGGACCCGTGCAAGGATCAAGCGAGGAGCTTGGCCTTTTGCGCTGCGAATTCTTCGTCGGTGATAACTCCGCTGTCGCGCAGTCCAGCCAACTTGGTGATCTCGTCGGCGGAACCGGTTGCCGGGCCAGCGGTCTGACGAACGTACGACGCGAACTCGTCCTGTGCGGCCTGCTGCTGTTCGATGCTGCGCTTGGCCATATCGGAGCCATTGGCGAGCAGGTAAATGAGGACGCCGAACCACGGCACGATGATCACGAAGATCAACCAGAAGGCTTTGGCGATTCCGCTCATCTCGTGGTTCCGGAAGACGTCCATGATGACCCTGAAGACCAGCATGATCCAGGCGAACCACAGGAAGAAGATCATCATCGACCAGAAGAGGCCCAAGATCGGATAGTCGTAAGCAAGCATATTGCGTTGTCCTTTTCGCTTTCACGGTTCGACACGTGTCGAACTCATTGCGAGTCCATACTAGGCCGAGAGCGCCCACCAAACGTGACCAGGCCTGAGTGAGCAATTCGGCGCGCCGCCAGCTTTGACGAAGCGCCACTGCGGTGGCGAGCGTTCCCATGCGGTATCTTTTTCTGGTGCGCGAGAGTTTGGCGAGAATCGCATCTTGGCCACGGCGCATCGTCCGAGATATCTCCGTTGCGACCCGTTTGTCGTTGGTGATCGTCTTGGTCGCGCTGATCTCACTTGCCATCACCTCCATCGTCGGGCTGCAACGGGGAGGCCAGATCGCCGACACGGTGCTGCAGGCCCGCGTGACCTCGCTCGGGGCGACCCGCGCTGACGAAGTCGAACGGTACGTGGGAAGTCTGCAACGTGCTGCGGTCGGCCAGGCGATCAGCCCCAGCACTGCGCAGGCGATCAACGACTTCACCGACGCCTACAAAGAATTGAACTCAAGTCAGCCGAGCGCCGCCGACGAAACCGCGGTCAACGCCTTCTACGCCGACGTCATCGCTCCGGAGCTGGCAGATGTTCGCGGCCGTCCAGTGATTGCGACCGGCCTCGTACCCGACGCAGATGCTGCCATCAGCCTGCAAGCCGCCTACGTCGTCCCATCAGGCGAAGGCGACCTGGTCGCCGGAACGGGCGACGGCAACGACTGGTTTGGGCTCCACCGCGAGCTCCACGAGCCATTCGACGAGTTCACCATCCAGACCGGCGTGGACGACCTCTATCTCATCGAACCCGCTGCCAACACCATTGTCTATTCCACTGCCAAGGACATCGACTTTGGAACCAGCCTGCTGACCGGCCCACAGAGTGGATCGGCGTTGGCAGTGCTCATCCAATCGTTCGATAGCTCCCCTGAGCCCGGTGTCGCCAAGGTTCGCGATTTCACGAGTTACGCCGCGGCGGGTGACGAACCGAGCCTGTTCGTCGCAGCTCCGGTGTACGCCGACGGATCGCTCGCAGGGTTCGTCGCCATGCGCATCGGACCTCAGCGGATCAGCTCGATCACGACGAATAACGGATCGTGGACGGCCGAGGGTCAGAGCGGCGAGACCTACGTCGTGGCAGACGACAATCTGATGCGCACCGACGCTCGGCCCTTTCTCGAGGACGAAAGCGCCTACTTGACGACCGCCAGCGACCTCGGCAACGTCACCGAAAGCCAGTTGCGAGCGATGCGCACCTTCGGGACCACCGTGCTGTTTCAGCCGATCAACGACAACGACGTCGACGCCGCTTTGGAACTCGAACCAAGCCTGGCCGAGACGACCAGCTATCTCGGAGTTGAAGTCCTCCAAGCCCGCCGCGCCTTGGCCATTGATGGCCTTGACTGGGCGATGATCACCGACATCGAACTGCAAGAGATTGAACAGCCGGTGGTGGACTTCGCCCGCAATCTGCTGATCACGATCGCACTGTTCCTCGTGACCATTACCTTCATCGCCGCTCGCTGGTCGGACCGCCTCATGCGGACACTACGGATCGTCTCTTCTCGCTTGCGGGCGATTCGCAGCGGCGCGGGCATCGAAGCCGGAGCCAGCTCCGCCGCCGTTCCAGACGGAGCCCCGATCGAATTCGTCGAGCTTGCCGCAGACATCGACACCATGCTGGAAACACTTGCGAGCCGAAATGCCGATGCTGCCGAGCGTGCAGCCGAGCGACGGCGACTGCTCCGGCGAATCCTTCCGCCCCAGGCCGCGCAGCGTGCTGAGGCTGGCGACCGAAATGTCGTCGACCAAGTCGCCCACGCCACGGTCGCAGTCATCGTCATTAGCGGACTTGGTCCGCTGATGCGATCGGGCGACAGTGAGACAGCCCGTGCCCTGCTCGATCAATTCGTCGAGGAGGCCGACGCCTTGGCGCGCCAACGCGGTCTCGAACGAATCCGACTCACTGGGGACGCGTACTATGCAGCCTGCGGAACGGTTCGACCTCATATCGACCACGTCGCACGCGCGGCGTCATTCGTGCTTGACGTTCAGGACCTCGTCCGCGATCTCGGCGACGAGCGTGAGCTGATCTCGATGACCGCCGGCATCGACTCAGGGCCAGTGACCGTTGGGCTCACCGGAGGAGCAGACCTTGCGTTCGATGCCTGGGGGCCGACCGTTCGACACGCTGCAGACTTGGCGCGGATGGACGGTCCGAACGCGATCTTTGCGACGCCCGCCGTGCAGGCGCAGTTGCCGGCGAGCTTCCTGACCGAGCCGCAGCCAGAGGGCAAAATGTCCAACATCGTGGTCATCTCCGGCCGAGCGCACGAAGGGGAGCCTGCCCGATGAGCGACCTGTTCCCGGACTCGAGTGCAGCATGGGCGGCACTGATCATCATTGTCCTGCCGTTGCTGATCATCGGCAGCGGCGAGGTGGAAGAACGCTTACGTCAGCGCGACTCCCCCTACCAGCCCGCGATCGGAACGCTCCGCGTCTGGGTCGTTCCGTTGTTGACGGTGTGGGTTCTTGCCCGAGCGCTCCTCGACGTCGCCGACGACAATCTCTTCATTCAACTCCTGGGCAGCGCCGTGCTGCTTGCAACTGCGGTCGCGGCCCTGTCTGCGTTCCGCGTCGTTGTCACCGAATTGGCCGATCGACCGCGGCGCACCGGCCGACGACCGATCCCGCGACTCCTTCTGGCCCTGCCGCGGCTCCTGCTCATCATCACGACCGCCTGGCTGCTCATCGCTGGTGTCTGGGGAGTCGATCTCTCCGCCTTACTCACCGCGCTCGGGGTGACCTCGCTGGTGATCTCCTTGGCCCTGCAGGACACGTTGAGCGGCATCGCCTCCGGGTTCACGCTGCTCGCAGACCAGCCGTTCAGCCCCGGCGACTGGATCGAGTCGAACGACATCGAAGGCCGCGTGATCGATGTGAACTGGCGCGCCACCCGCATTCAGGACCGCAACGGCGACCTTGTTGTGATTCCCAACGGTCAACTCGCCACAGCAACGATTGTCAACTTCGATCAGCCCAGCCGGCTGCATCGGGTCAAGGTGAGTGTCCAGATCGAGCGCAGCGCACCGCCCACCGCAGCGATCGCGATGTTGGTCGACGCTGCGCGGTCCACTCCCGGCGTCGTCGAGGACCCGCCCCCGTTTGCGCGAGTCACGCAAATCGCCGATCCCGTCGTTGACTATCAGGCGTCGATGTGGATTGAGGACTACAGCCTCGCGCCACAGGTCGAGGCCGACTTCGGTGCGCTTGTCTGGTACCTGTCGTATCGTCACGACGTCCCGCTGCCGAATCCCGCTCAGGATGTGTACGTCTTCGACGGGGCCAAGACCGCGATCGAAGCAGAGGTCACCACTGCCGAGGTGCGGCGACGCATCGCCGATATACCGCTGGTCGCTGCGCTCGATGACGATGCCCTCGACAAATTGGCCGCAGTCGCTTCGATTGGTCAATACCAACGTGGCGAGACGATCATCGAAGAGGGCACCCAGCACGACCTGATGCTGATGCATGCCGGACGTGCCCGACTCGTGCTCCGCCGAGACAACGCTGAGGACCTCAACGTGGTGGACATCGAAGCGGGCGAGGCATTTGGTGTGTTGAGTGAGTCGCCGGTTTCGGATCGTGCGCTCGTCGTCGCGTCAACCGACTGCGAGGTGCTGAGGATTCCTCCCGAGGGATCGGGCAGCGCTATCGCGATCTCTCCTGATCTTGCCAACGTGTTGGACCAGCTCGCCGCAACCCGGCGGCGGCGAATCGAACGCGCGCTGCGACGCTCGGGCCGCGCAATCGATCCGACCCAGGCAGAAAGCGACGAGTCGTGAGCACGACCGACAACGGCGCGGTCCAGAACAAGCTCATCGGGAACCCTGGCCTACGCCGGCAGGTGTCGGCCACCCTCGTCGGCGTTGCTCTCGTCTCGGTGCTGCTGCTCGCCTCGGTCAACTTTGTGTTCGCACGATTGTTGATCAACGACAGCGTCGAATCACAGCTGGCGGCCGTGCGCGACACTCGGGTGCAGGCGCTCGAAATCGGCGCCGATCGGCTGAAGTCGCGTGTGTCGTCGCTGGCGATCAACCCGAGCGTTGCTGAGGCGCTCGTCGACCTTGCTCGAGAGTTCGACGCGCTCGACGGAGATCTCACGAGCGATCAGATTGAGGATCTCACCACACTGTACGACACCGAAGTCCTGCCCCCCTTCGTGCAGGCCGGTGTCGACATCAACTCGGCCGAACTCGTTCCGGCTTCGGCGGCAGGCCGTTCCGCCCAACGCCTGTACATCAGTGAGAACCCGAACGGAATCGGAGAACGCGACCAGCTCGACGATGCCGGCGATGGCTCGGGTTACAGCGCTGCCCATGCGACACATCACCCGATGCTTCGTGCCCTCTTAGAGAACGCCGGCATGTCCGACCTACTCCTCGTCAACTTCGACACCGGTGAGGTCGTGTACTCCACGAAGAAGCGGGTCGATCTGGGAACCAATAGCTACACGGGCCCCTACGCCGACAGCGGGCTTGGCAGGGTCGTCGAGAAGCTCACGACCGTCGCCCCCGGCAATAGCGTCCTCTCCGACACGTTCTTCTATGTCCCGACCAGCGGTGAGCCCGTGTTCTTCCTTGCCGCTGCGGTGCGATCAGGAACCGACCTCGTCGGCGCACTGGTCACCGAGGTCCCCGTCCGCGCGTTGACGGATGTCATGACCGCAGGGGAGGGCTGGCAGCGGCTGGGTCTCGGAGCAAGCGGAGAGAGCTACATCGTCGGCGGGGACCGAACGCTGCGCACCGAAACACGAGCTTGGTTGGAAGATCCAGCCGACTACCTCAGCCGCCACCTGGCGCAATTCGACGACCCTGGTGCCACCGACCTCATCGAGCTCATCGGCTCGCCTGTCCTTGTGCAACCAGTCGACAACGCCGCTGTGACCGAAAGTCTTGACGGCAACCAGTTCTCCGGCACTGTCAAGAACTACCTCGGCACCAAGACGCTGGCGGCGTCGGGGCCTGCGGCCGTGGAAGGGGTCAACTGGGCAGTCGTCGTCGAAATCGACAAATCCGAAAGCGACACGGCGCTGAACTCACTGTTGCGACGGTTCGCCCTGGTTCTCGCCATCCTGCTGCCCGCGATCGCCATCTTCGGCGTCTTCCTCGCCCGCACTCTGACGAAGCCCGCCCAAACGCTTGTGCGGTCTGCCGAGCGCATCGCTGGCGGCGACCTCGACACCGAGATCAGCGACCTCGGCCAGAACGAACTCGGTGATCTCGGCCGCCAGCTCGGAGGCGTTGCCCGTCAACTCGAATCGCAAGAGCAAGCGATCGTCGACGAGGAACAGCACATCAACAATATCCTGAGCGCTCTCCTGCCGAACAGGCTCGTCGATCGCGTCCGGGGCGGCGAAGAGGCGATCGGCGACGTCTTCGACACCGCAACGGTCGTGTCGATCACCATCGACGACGTCCCCTCGGCGATCGCGAACGACGCAGACCTCGCGTTGGAAGTGGCGGATCGACTGAATAACCAAACCTTGGCGCTGGCAGAACGACACGGCGCTGAACGAATCCAACGGTCGTCGGCGAGCGAAATGTACTTGACCGGGCTGAACCAAGACGATGCCATGGTCCCCGACGCCACGGAGTTCGCTCTCGCAGCAATCCAGCTCGTCTCCGAGGTGGGAGCCGAGTTCGGTTTCGAGTTCGCCGCGCGAGCCGGAATATCGACCGGCGAGGTCGCAACCGGGGTCCTTGGCAACAGCCAACTGTCCTTCGGCGTGTGGGGCGACCCGACAGGCATGGCCATGACGCTCGCTTCGCTCGCGCTGCCCGGCCAAGTACTCGCAGACGGTTTCGTCGTCGAGCAGCTCGACCGCACCTGGGACATCGAGGAACTCGAAGAACTCGCAGGCCTTGCTGACGACATCCAAGCCCATGTCGTCAGCGGTCGCGTCGACGCCAGCGCCACTGCGACCAACGACCCAACGACATCTCGTTAGTTGGCGCTGCAGGCGTCGATCACGATGAGGTCATGCCACCAGAGGCGCTCGAAGAAGCTGACGTCACCGCCGATCTGACCGATGGTGCGGTCGCCATCGATCGACTCAAACGTGGCGCGTTCGGCGGCGCTCGCGAACAACACCAGGTCGGGGTATGTGTGCGCCCGATTCAACAGCGCCGCCCCAACACCAACGGGAAGCTTGTCGTCAATGATGGCAGCGGTGGTCACACGATGCGGGACGAAGCCCTGCCAGTCGGAGTCTTCGAACCCCTGCTCGAAACGCGGGTCGTCGTCACGGACGGCGATCAGACTGTGCCGCACCATCGTGCCTCTGAACAGCTCAAGTGCTGCGAACTGTTCCTGTGGCGGGAGTGACGCGAGCTGTCGGCCATGCGGAAGCTCACTCACCACCCCACAATGCGGGCGGTACGGCGCCTGGCGCACCCACCGACGGAATTGAAGACCGCTCGCGTCGAGCAGGTCGAACACCTCCGGCACCGAATAGGTCCGCTCGCGGGGGTTGAGGAGTGCATCCGCCAAGGCGTCGTCGTCGGCGAAGTCGGGTGTGTTGCGCAGCAGGTGCCCGATCGGGTGTCCCACCGGCAGCTCTCTCAGCACTGCGACGAGGTCATCGATTGCGCCGACCTCGGGTTGCACATCCAACATTCGGCAGTACTCCTGGATCATCGCCACACCGGTTCGGCCATAACGCGCGTAGAGCATCAGATCGATGACACCCGACGGCGCGAGCACCGAGCGAAGTGCTGCGAGACCAACGGCGGGATCATCAAGGTGGTGAAGCACGCCGGTACAGACAATGTGGTCGAAGGAGGCGCCCAGACTGGCAACGTCTTCGATGGGGAGCTGATGCACAGCAAGGTTCGTCAACTCGTGGCGGGCCGCGAGTTCGAGCGTCGCTCGAATACTTGCAGCGCTGACGTCAATCCCGACCACGCGAGCGCGCGGATAGCGGGCGGCGTACTTCGCTGCCTGCGAGGTGCCACACCCAGCGACGAGAATCGAGTGATCATCACGAAACGGGCTCGTGGGCCAGAGACGGAAGTGCTCGATTCGTCGGCGAGAACCATCGGACCACGCTCGGCGATACGCATCGAGGTCATCGATCGGCGGTGGGTAGGGGTGTTCGTCGTAGAACCGCGAAACAGAGTCATCACCGGGAGTCGCATTCATCGCGTTGGAAAGATTCTGTTCCAATCGTCACGCATGCTGATCTGCGTCCAGCCCAGTCGATCAGCGCTGTCGGTCACGCGCTCGGCAGCAACGAAGCTTCCGGCTTCGCTCTCATACGCGTATTCGCGGTCAGCATCGTCGTGGTTGACCAGGATGGCGAGACGGGGACCGTCACCCGTGCTGGTGTACTCGAGCATCTCGGCATCTCCGGGCGAGTTCCCCGCTGCAAGCGTTGGCCGACGGCCGAGGGCAATCTGGATGTTGTCGATCTTGGCGGCACCCTCGTTCACACCACCCTGTGCATCGGTTGTCCGCAGCAGCACGGCGCGACCATCACGGCGCTCGAACGCATAGGACACGAGCGTGCCGACCACGCGTTCCTGCGGGACGCCGTAGACGCGTTGGCTGATCGCTCGAACGAACTCTGTGCCGCCACCGCTGACAATGCAGTTCGTGAATCCACGACGCTCGAGTTCGGACATCAGTTCCAACATCGGCTGGTACACCATCTGGTCGTACCGCAGGCCGTGGTCGGGATGTCTGGTTTCGGCGAAGAATGCACGCACGCACGACTCGAACGCTTCAGGCTCGATGCCTTCGAACAATCCGAGCAGCGCGCCAGCAACGCGAGGCAACCCGAACTCCGTCACCGTCGCCATGTCACCGCTCAGAACGGCAGCGAATTCGGGAACATCACGCAGCACAGGACGCTGCTCGACGCTCTGCTGGAGCTGCCAGACGAAAAAGTCGAGCTGGGTGTATCGCGGCTTCTCGCACCACAGCGTGCCATCGTTGTCATACACCGCCAGCCGATTCTCCGGCGCAATGTCATCGGTGGCCTCGAGGAAATCGAGCAGGGCCGAACGGGTCGCACCATCGCGCCAGGAAGGAAGGAGACGTTCGTTCGTCGAGTGCTCATTCATCACGCTTCAACACCCTCCCGTGACACCGTGCGAAACCCCACGTGACTCATCCCGGTGTCGATCATCTGTGGTCGCCGCGCAGCCGGACGGTAGCGCTGGCAGTAATTGTCAGCACACAGAAAGGACCCGCCCTTGATCACGCGTCGAGGAATCGAGAACTGCGGCTGGCCGGGATCGAAGCTCGATTCGACACTAGGTCCCCGCGGATTGGCGGGCACGCAGCACGCTGTCTCGGCATCTGCGAGGTGCCCATCCGCGTACCAGTCGGTGGTCCACTCCCACACGTTGCCTGCCATCTCGTACAAACCGAGGGCGTTCGGTGGATACGAACCAACCGGTGCCGTGCCTGCGAACCCATCGGCTTCATTGTTGCGCCAAGGAAAATCGCCCTGCCAGAAGTTCGCGAGATACCTTCCCCCCGGCACAGCGTCGTCGCCCCAGATGAAGGCGGTGCCGTCAGCGCCGGCACGCGCTGCGTACTCCCACTCCGCTTCGGTTGGCAGGTCCTCACCAGCCCATTGGGCGTACGCCAGCGCATCTTCGAACGCGACGTGCACGACTGGATGGTCACGACGATTCTCGATGGTGCTGCCGGGCCCCTCGGGGCGATGCCAGCATGCTCCAGGTGTCCAGGTCCACCACTGGCTGATGTGGCCGAGGTCGACCGGTCCCTGCGTCATCGTGAAGACGAGCGAACCGGGGACGAGATTCTCGGCGGGGGCGCCCGGGAATTCAGCTGGGTCGAGGGGTCGCTCGGCCACCGTCAGGTAACCCGTGGCATCAACGAAAACTGCGTAGTCGCGGTTGGTGACGCTCATGGCGCGCACCGAGAATGGGCCGACGGTGACGCGGTGCACCGGTGCTTCCTCCGGGTAGTGATCGTCAGATCCCATCCGGAACGTTCCTCCCGGAACGGGCACCATCGCTTTGATCTGCTGGGCCGGTGGACGCGCCCCATTGCTCATGAGCTTGCGATGCCTGCCTGGAGCTTGGCGAGCATCGCACTTACGTTGAAGCTCGAAGATTCCTGGCGAGGCGGGAAATCGACCAGGGACGCCGCCATCTGCATGACGTAAGCCTGAGCAGGAACCAGGAGGTATGCGTGGCTGATCATCCAGTCGTAATACGTGTTGGACGTGATGTCGGCGCGTTCGAACGGATCCGTCCGCAGGTTGAAGATTTTTGGCACCCGCAGTTCGGTGAACGGTTCCGCCCACACGCGCAGCGTGCCCTCCGCGCGCTGCTCAAGGAACAGGATCTTCCAGTTGCTGAATCGCAGCGCCATCAGGTCGCCGTCGTCAGATACGTAGAAGAAATGCTCTCGCTCGCTCTTGTCGGCCTCACCGATCAAGTACGGCAGTTGGTTGTACCCATCGAGATGCACCTTGTATTCCGTGCCGTTCAAGTCCTTGCCTGCCTGTAACTCCTCACAGATGTCGGGGGCTCCTGCGGCAGCGAGAAACGTGGGGAACCAGTCGCCGTGGCTCACGATGCCATTGAGCACGATGCCAGCATCGATCTTGTCCGGCCATCGGACCAGCGCAGGCACGCGGAACGCACCTTCCCACGACGAGTTCTTCTCGTTTCTGAATGGGGTCATACCGGCATCGGGCCACGTGTTCATGTGTACGCCGTTGTCGGTGCTGTAGACAACAATGGTGTCCTCGGCCAGGCCGAGTTCGTCGAGCAAGTCAAGCATTGAGCCGATGCGCTTGTCGTGCTCGACCATCGCATCGTGATACTCGGACTGCCAGCGTCCGGCCTGTCCGCGGATCTCGTCGGCGATGTGTGTGCGGAAGTGCATGCCCGTGGTGTTGAACCAGACAAAAAACGGCGTGTCAGCGTCTGCGGCGTCTTTGATGAAGCGCTGTGCTTCGGGGATGATCTCGTCGTCGACGGTCTCCATCCGCTTCTTGGTGAGCGGCCCCGTGTCCTCGATGCGCCCATCTGCATAGCTGTGAATGACCCCGCGCGGTCCGAATCGCTCGCGGAAGTTCGGGAAGTCTTCTTCCGTCGGATAGTCGGGATCTTCTGGTTCTTCCTCTGCGTTCAGGTGGTACAGATTGCCAAAGAATTCATCAAAGCCGTGGTTGGTCGGCAGGAACTCGTCGCGGTCCCCGAAGTGGTTCTTGCCGAACTGTCCGGTTGCGTAGCCCTGGGCCTTGAGTGCAGTGGCGATCGTGGGATCTTCGTCGCGGAGTCCCAAATCGGCGCCGGGCATACCCACCTTGGTCAGCCCGGTGCGATACGGGTTCTGGCCCGTGATGAATGCAGCTCGACCCGCGGTGCAGCTCTGTTCACCGTAGTAATCGGTGAACATCGCACCTTCTTTGGCGATCCGGTCGATGTTCGGCGTCTGGTATCCCATCAGACCATTCGAATAGCAACTCAGGTTGCTGATACCGATGTCATCGCCCCACAACACCAGAACGTTCGGCTGTCCGTTTGGCATGGTTTCCCCTTGTTCGAGTTCTAAGACGGAATGTAACCCATGAGCTCACGTCGCGGCGATCAGTTCGAGCGCTCCGGAGCGCCGGCCGTTATCGAGCCCACGTTGACGGAACGTCGCTGCCGCCTTCGCGCGTCAACCTGCTCCCGCTCTTGAACAGCAATGGATCCGGTGCGATCTTGCCGGCAGCCAACCCCTCCCCGAGTCCGAACCCTGCAGCCAGGTCGATCAAGCCCTTGGGCGCATACGAGAAGGTGTCGGACAGGCTCTGGAGGTCCGACACCGAGTTCATCTTCATCAGCAACAGGTTGTCGCACTGGGAGATCACGTTCTGGTGCACCTTGGATGGCCGCTGCGTCGACAGCAGTAGGTACAGGCCATACTTTCGGCCTTCGCTCGCGATACGGACAACCGTCTCGGTCGCCAACGCCTGGTTGCTATCGGACGGGTTCTGCGGGCACACGTTGTGCGCTTCGTCAATGACAATGATCATCGGCTCGCGGTCGCGTCGGCGATCCCAGAGGTGGGTCAGCAGCGCAGCTGAGGCAATGGATGCCTCAGTTGACGACGGCAAGCTGCCGGTGTCTGCGACCATCATCCGCCAACCGGAGGACAGCTGCTCGAGCACCGGTTCGTCATCACCGGCCCAGATCGCTTGTTCTTGGATGCCAAGGTTGTCGATTCGCAGGCCAAGGCGCCGTGCGTCGTCGTTGAACGTCGACCTGATCTTTGTCATCACGTCATCGAGGGTGAACCCTTCACTACCGAGGTCCCGGACGATGCGGACATACGCGTTGTACTCCTCGGCATCGGCAATCGGGTCGAGGCCGAGCACCATCGTCTGTTGCCGGAACGACAGTCGGCCGAACAGCACCTGCATCCGTTTGTCGGCGTGCTCGCCACCAAAGACGTGGATCCCCGCCGCAAGAGCCTCGTATCGCCGTGCCAGTTGTTGGTATTCGGATTCGGAGAACCCGGTGGATTCTCTGTTCTGCACCGACCCGAGGTTGACGTAGTCGGAATTCGGGTCGATGACACACATCTTGATGTCAGTTTCAAGCAGAAGTCGCTCAAGGATCACGCCCAGGGTGTACGTCTTTCCCGAGCCAGACTGCCCGCAGAGAAACGTGTGGCGTCCGAATCCTGCTGGGTTCAGCTGTGCTGCAACCCCACGCGGACGCTGGAGCTCACCGAGCGCCACTCCGGACGACCCGATGCTCGATGAAAGATGTGCTGCCACGAGCTCAGGGGCTGCCGCTGCGACGGCCCCATCACCGAAGACGTCGGAGTGGTCGAGGCCGGTGAACTCTTCGTCAACAAGCTGCGACAACAGCCGACCGCGCCCTGAGATCGCCGAAACGGCGGCGGAGTCCGAGGCAGCAATACCTGCGCCAAGGCTTGAGTCAAGCACCTGGCCGAGGTAGGTGCCATTCTCGGTTTCAATGGTGACGTAGGAACCGATTGGTGCCGCGTTCGCGAGGCGCGATTCGAAGCTGAACGTGCGCCCGTCGATCGAATACGCATGAGCGGTCATGCAAAGTTCACTGCTGCTGGTCGGGACATTGCCGAATCATAGGGTCGCGCCGGCCAGCGACCGATTCATTGAATTAGTGATTCGGATCCGCCGTGGGCAGCAGCCCCCGACGTGTGGTCAGCGTCTTGACCAGTTGGACGCCACCGAGCAGTATCTGCGCCTCGTAATAGACCCAGGACAACATTGCGAGCAGAGCCCCAAACGCCCCACCCAGTGACGACCCGCCGAATCGGGTGAGATACCACGAGATGGCCTGGGCACCGACCACCATGAGGAAGGCGGTGGCTAACGCCGAGGAAGCAGCGGGGATCCAAGGGGCGCGCACGGGCCCCACGTAGCGGAACAACAACGCCAATGCGATCGCCAGCGACGATGCTGAGACAACCCATCCAAGGAGCGCTGACGCCGTGCCGGCGATCTCGATCGAACCCGGGACGAATCGCTCGATCACGCCGGTCACCGTCGACAGTGCCAACGCGGCAATCAGTGCGGCTCCAGTGACCAGCACCATCAGAAACGAGATGAGGCGCCGCCTCACCGAGTTCCTCAGGCCGCTCCTCACCGGCACATTCCAAATCGTGTTGATCGCATCGACGAGAGCAAGAAAGACCAACGACGACGCAAAGAGCAACGAGCCGGCACCGATGATCCCTAAGGTCGATGTGACCGAACGGCGGTTCAGCTCCGTCGCAATGGACTGGCCAGCGGCGTCCGCTTCGACGATGCCCATCTGCTCAAGTCGATCCGTCAGGTAGCTCGCCATGTCGATGAGGCCGAACAATTGCTCAGCGAGCGCTGCGGTCAGCGCAAAGAAGGGCACGATCGTGAAGAGCGCGTAATAGGCAAGGCCGGCGCCGAGCCGGAGTGTGCGATCCTCACGCCATGAGGCGTAGGTCTGGTTGACAACCTCCACCATGACCCCGAGAACTGGCCAGCGATCGATGCCGAGTCGACGATTCATTGACTGCGGGCCGATGAGCCGTACATCGCGACGAGCCTGGCCACCAGTGTGGCCAAAAAGATCTGTCCTGCCATCGCCTCAAGCGCGGTCAGGCGTTGAACGAAATCGTTCACCGGCGTGATATCGCCAAATCCGAGCGTGGTCAATACCTCGAACGAGTAGTAGGTGGGCAGGCTGGCCACATCTGGATCGAGCACCGGCCCCTCGAACAGTCCTCGCATCGCCAGGTAGATCCAAGCGAAGATGAGGCCGATCAGTACGTACGCGGCGATCGCCCCGGCAATCGTTGGCATTCCGACACGTTCGTGGCTCAGCACACGCCGAACCACTGCCAGGAGGATCGCAATGAGGACAATGGCTTGACCGAAGGCTCCAATCGTGAGGGGGATCGCGGCCTCATCGAATCCGACCAGAACTGCACTCGTCACCCCGATGGCGGCCAACACACCCAAACGGAGACGGTTCTCCCCTAACCTGGTCGCTGCGAACCCAGCGATCAGTGCCCCAACGTTGGCCGCAGACCCCACCACGTTGGGCCAACTGGAAACACTAGAATCTGAGATGAGAAACGCAAACAGCAGGAAGAACAGCAACGTGCCGAATCGGTCGACACCAAACATCCACTTCCGATTGCTGGGCACTCGGGGAACTCTAGAACCTCCACGCTTACTTGAAACCCTCGGTGACACAACGCTCCACGGGGCGAGGCTTTCGGGTTAACGTCACAGAGTGCAACCGACCCGGATGATCGTTCAGGACAAGACAACCACAGGCTGGACCTGACCAGTGGGTTCGGCCATCATCCAGGTATCGATCGCGCTGATCGCGTTCGCTTGCGTGTCCGGTCGACTCCGCGGTTCGGCATTCACGCCCGCGATTCTGTTCGCCGGTGTCGGCTTCTTGCTCGGCAACGAAGTCCTCGACGTGATTGCTGCCGACATCGATGTCGGTGACATCCGACTTCTGGCAGAGGTGACCCTGGCGCTGGTGTTGTTCAGCGATGCCTCGTCGCTCGACGCGCGGAGACTCTCTCATGAAGTCGGCTTCCCCGCACGGTTGCTCGGCATCGGCCTCCCGCTCACGATCATCCTCGGTGCCGGTGTCGCACTTTGGTTCTTCCCTGATCTTCTGTTCTTCGAGGCAATCGTGCTTGCGGTGTTACTCGCGCCGACCGACGCTGCGCTCGGCCAAACGGTTGTCTCGGACACGAGACTCCCCTCCAGCGTCCGCCAGGGTCTCAACGTCGAAAGCGGCTTGAACGATGGCGTGTGCGTGCCGCTGCTCTTCGCCGCGGTCGCATTTGCGGAACTCGAGGAGGCCCCAACATTCGAAGGAGAGATCATCATCGACCTCGTCAAGGAAGTCGGCATTGCCGTCGCCGCGGGCATCGCCGTCGCGCTCCTTGTCGGATTCTTGGTGACCGAGTCGAAGCAGCGCGGATGGCTCGACGAAGCCTGGGCGCAGGTCGTGCCACTCGCCGCAGCCGCGATCGCCTACACCGCGACCGACGAACTCGGCGGCAGCGGATTTATCGCAGCATTCGTGGCCGGTCTGCTGTACGGCCGACGGATCGGACCGAGGGCTGCACACGCCTCATCCCGGTTGATGGAGGAAATCGGGGGCGTCTTGAGCGCGGTCACATTCTTCGTGTTCGGGGCAATCCTCATTGGCAACGGCGTCACGGATCTTGACCTCAGCACCATCATCTATGCAGTACTGAGTCTCACCGCAGTACGGATGGTGCCTGTTGCACTCTCGCTCATCGGATCAGGCGCAGATCGGCCAACCATGGCCTTCACGGGATGGTTCGGACCGCGCGGGCTGGCGACCATCGTGTTCATGCTCACAATTATCGAGGAATCGAACCTCGCAGGCACCGACCGCATCGTTCAGGTCGCAACGATCACCGTGCTGCTCAGCATCGTTGCGCATGGAGCGAGTGCTCCGTGGCTCACAGAGCGCTACGTCCGGCGGATGCCCAGCAGCGGTGCATCGTCGGAGTCCGACTCACAGGACGGCCACGCCCCTGTCACCCGGCAGCGTCGGAGCCTGTGGGTACAACATCCGCAGAAGCAGCGCTGACCGGCAGCGCCTCGGGGAACTCACGGGCCAGCTGACGGCGCAGCGCCTCAAGCCCAGCGACGAACAGCGCAATGAAGATCAGTCCTCGGACCCACGACTGCAACGGCTCGCCAGGCGCAAGGTAGAGCACCGCCAAGAGCACCGCTCCTGCCGCCGACCATGCGACAACGGGCCGGGCCAGCAGTACCGGCACCAACATCTCGCGTAATCGTCGAGCGGTCTTGGATGGCCCGGCGAGCGCCGCATACCCGACGACGAGTGCACCGAACGCCAGCCCGGCCATGGCCATTCCACGGAGCAGGTCGGTTCCAATAATCGTGGCCGCACGGGCCGCTCCCTGTGCGCCGGGGGTGTCTCCCACCGCACCTTCGACGGCCCCGACGGCAAGCCGAAGACCCACCAGCATCAGCACACTGCCGATAACAAGAGCCAAGCCGACCTCGCGAATCGCCACACGTCGTCGCTGCCCTGCGAGATACACCGCTGCGGCATAGAGCGCAACGACCACAACGAACAGAACAACATTCAGGGTCTCAATCAGACGCACGGCATCCTGCGCTGCGCCGAGCTCATCAGATTCGACGATCGTGACCATGCCAACGTCTTCAGGCAGCTTGTCGAGGACGTCCAAAGACAGCCCGAACTCTTTGCCAACCTGCTTGACCAGCTCACCAAGGTCCAAGGTGACAATACCGTCGGCGGTGGAAATGGCAGGCCCGGTGTCATCTCGGAGGATACGAACCAATGTCGCGTGCGCCGTTTCGTTCACGTCGGCCCACGACCCACGAACGAGGTCGGTATTGAGCAGTCGATCCACTCCGCCAGTGGCGGGCTCACGCAAGGCAGCCGCCAAGAGGCCACCCAACCCATCGAGATCTTCGGGCAAGCGGGCGCTGAGTTCCTCGGCGACATCGACGGACTCGTAGAGCTCATCCACCAGATAGGCGGCCAACAGGCCGCGCACCTCGTCATCGGCGATGAGTTCATCGGCCACTTCCACCCACTGATCGGTGTCGAGCAACTGCCGCTCGACCCAGACGTTGAGCCCGGACACGACTCCCAGCACCGTGGCGACCACGATCAGTGCGTGAATGACCCAACCGGGTGCGCGACGGCCCGACGTCGCCGCATCATCTGTCGCGGGGTTCTGGGTATCGCTACTCGCGTCAATCTCGTGATCGTGTTCTTCCTGAAGCTCCATCTGCTGGAAGCTAGTCGCTGGCGTGTTGCTCGTCGCAAGTCTCCCCGGTCGCAGGCGGCTCGTATTGGCTGATCCGGCGGGTGATCCGAATGGCCATGGCAAGAACCGGCGCCGAGAGCGTCGCCCCCAGCAACCCGGCCAACGATGCCCCGATCAGGGTCGAGATGATGTTCGCAATGGGATGGATGGCGAGTCGGTCGCTCGTGAGCTTCGTCGTCACCACGGTCTGCACCAGGTTCTGCACAATCAGGATGACCACGAGCAAGATGAGCGCTTCGGTCACGCCGGCGGACCCGAGCGCGACAAGGCAGGCAAAGACCGCCGAGAAAATCGCTCCGAGGTACGGGATGTACGAGGTCACGAACGTGACGAGCGCAACGGTGAACGCCAACGGGACCCCGAGAGCGACCATCGTCGCACCGATAATGACCGCAGTGGTGAGACTGGACACCGTGAGCGCCGCGAAGCCCTGTCGGATCACCGCGGTCGCGTCCCCGACGACCGTGATTCCCAGGTCCGGCGGTACTCCGAGGTGGCTCCCGACCCAATCTCGGAGTCGCACCCAGTCAACGAGGACGTAGTAGAGCAGGAACAGACACAGGAAGCTGCCGACCAGGAACGACACGACGCCAGAGAACGCCGTCGTAAACCAGCCGGCCAAACCAGGAATCAGGTCGACGCCAAACTGCTTGCCCTGATCGAGCCAGTCGCCGGCCGCGCCTCCATCGACATCGAGGTCTTCCAGCCAATGATCGACACTTTCGAGACCGGCGGTGAGCTGGCGGCTGATCTCGTCGCCTTGGTCGATGATGCCGTTGACGGCAATCACCGCCGCCCCGACGATGACAACGACGATGGCGACGAGCACCAGCAGAGCTCCAACGCCGCGGGGCACCTTGCGTCGCTCCAACATGTCAACAAGCGGCGAGGCGAGCATTCCGATCACGACGGCGATCACGAGCGGTACGACCAGCCCCGACACTGCCGCGAGGGCCGAGTAGCTGATCGCGGCGACTGCGGCGATGCCGATGATGAACCAGCTGGCTCGTCCCCAGCGGGTGAGGAGCGAAGTCATCGGCCCTGATTGCCGAAACGCGGGATCTTTCATTGGGGTCCGCGCTGCAGTCGGGTCGGATTCACCATCGGCGTACCGTACAGCGGCGCGCCTTCCAGGTCGGCGCCGACTGGCATTGGGAAGATCGACGTGAGGGTGCTGTAATTGCGCCCAGTTGCGCCGAACCGTTGGCGCCCGCAAGGAGCAGTACATGTCCACAAAATTCCGGGGCGTCGTCAACGAAGACATCCGCGATTCGGTCCCCGATTGGGGTCCGTACGAGCAACCCAAGCCTCCCGCCGGCGCACCCAACGTGTTGTACGTCGTGTGGGACGACGTCGGCTTTTCTGCGTTCAACTCGTTTGGCGGACCGGTGGAGACACCCACGATGGACCGTATTGCAGAACGTGGGCTCCGCTACACCCAGTTCCACACCACCGCGCTGTGCTCACCATCGCGGGCCGCGATGCTCACCGGCCGGAACCACACCACCGTCGGCATGGCCTGCATCGGCGAGGCCACAACGGGGTTCCCGAATTCCAACGGTCACATCCCGTTCGAAACGGCGACCATTTCTGAGGTGCTCGTCGACCAGGGGTACAACACCTACATGCTGGGCAAGTGGCACCTGTGCCCCGAAGACGAAATGAACCTGGCGTCGACAAAGCGCAACTGGCCACTGGGCCGCGGGTTCGAACGGTTCTACGGATTCCTCGGCGGCGAAACGAGCCAATGGAATCCAGATCTCATCTACGACAACCACCCGGTGGAACAGCCAGCGCAGCCTGAAGACGGATACCACTTCAGCGCCGACATCGCTGACAAGGCGATCGAGTTCATCTCCGATGCGAAGCAGATCGCTCCGGACAAGCCGTTCTTCATGTACTACTGCCCTGGCGTGGCACACGCCCCACACCACGTCGCCCCCGAGTGGGCCGATCGGTACAAAGGTCAGTTCGATCAAGGATACGAAGCGGTGCGCGAGGAGACGATTGCGCGTCAGAAGGAAATGGGCATCGTTCCGCCCGACACCGATCTGTCTCCGATCAACCCACTCATCGATGCCACGAACCCCGACGGCAAGTCCTGGTCTGAGCTGGACGTGGTTCGCCCGTGGGACACGTTGGATGACGACGAAAAGCGGCTGTTCACCCGGATGGGCGAGGTCTACGCCGGCATGGTGACCCATACCGACTACGAACTCGGTCGCGTCATCGACTTTCTCGAGCAGTGCGGTGAGCTCGACAACACGATCATCGTCGTCATTTCAGACAACGGCGCCAGCGGCGAGGGCGGACCGAACGGATCGGTCAACGAAAACAAGTTCTTCAACGGTGTTCCGGACACGATGGAGGAGAACCTCAAGTACCTCGACGTGCTCGGCGGCCCAGAGACCTACAACCATTACGCCACGGGCTGGGCAATGGCCTTCAACACCCCGCACAAAATGTGGAAGCGATACGCCTGGAACGGCGGCATCTGTGATCCGTTCATCATCAGCTGGCCCGACGGCATTGCGGCCCAGGGCGAGATTCGCGATCAGTATTGCCACGTCACCGATGTGACACCGACGGTCTACGAGATGCTCGGCCTCGAACTTCCCACTGAAGTCAAGGGATACACCCAGTGGGATCTCGAAGGCACCAGCATCAGCTACAGCTTCGATGATGCCGATGCCGAGACCCGAAAGGACACCCAGTTCTACTCGATGCTTGGCAGCCGCGGCCTCTACCACAAGGGTTGGAAGGCCAACACCGTCCATCCCACAATCGCCGACTGGAGCAATTTCAGCGCCGACGAATGGGCGCTGTACCACGTTGACGAAGACCGCAGCGAGACCCACAATCTGGCCGCGACACACCCGGAAAAGCTCGAACAGCTGAAAGCGTTGTGGTATCACGAAGCAGGCAAGTACCAGGGCTTTCCGCTCGAGGACCGCGGGCCCGTCGAGGTGCTCACGACTCCCCGGCCACAATTGGCGCCGCCGCGCGACCGCTACGTCTACAGACCGAACACCGCCGAGGTCCCCGAGGGCGCCGCGGCCAACGTCCGAAATCGGTCGTACAAGATTGCCGCCGAGGTCATCGTCGATACCGGCGACGCCCAAGGCGTCCTGTTCTCCCACGGTGGCCGATTCGGTGGCCATGCACTCTTCGTCAAGGACTCACGACTGCACTACGTCTACAACTGGCTCGGAGAGCTCGAGCAAGAGATCGTCTCGGACGTCGACATCCCGACAGGCAACGTCATCCTCGGCATGTCGTTCGACAAGGAAGGCAACGACGAGCAACGGAGCGCAACCGGAACTGCCACGCTGTTCATCAACGATGAGCAGGTCGGACAGCAATCCATCAAGACGCAGCCGGGCAAGTTCATGCTGGCAGGCGAAGGTCTCAATGTCGGCAAGGACCCAGGTGGCCCAGTCAGCACGACCGCCTACACGGCGCCGTTCGCATTCACGGGCGGAGCCATTCGCGAAGTGATCATCGACGTCAGCGGACAGGCCTACGTCGACCTGGAACTCGAAGCGATCGGGATGATGAGCCGCGACTGAGTCGCAGCCGACTGGGGATCGCGTTCTGCGATCAAGCCCCCGGGGGCAAACGGTCAAACACGGAAGACACAGGCGCCTCCCGAGGCGCCTCCCAGGGCCGCGCGGCGTCTGGATCTGCTGCGGCGTGCAGCCAGCCCTTCAGGATGCCGTGAATTGATTCGGCACCGACGATCGGTCCGTCGGGCAGCGCGAACGAACGCGGCGCCAGCAGGAACGGCTCCGCCTGCTTGCCGCCAAGCCCTCCGTGGAAGCCGATGAGTTCCTCGAAGGCTGCACCCTCGTCAGCTTCTGCATCGAAGAAACTGTTGACGAGAAGATCCGGGCAGTTCGCAAACGAATCGGTCCGTCGAACGTGGTCGGCGGCGTTCGGGCCGAATGGGACGAGCGGATCGGCCCCTTCGATTCGTCCGTCATCGAGGTAGTGCACACCGTGACGCCCGATGACGATCGAACCAACGGTCTCGGAGCGCACGAGGACGAATCCGATCCCTGGATGGGCCGCCAAACTCCGAATCAGCCCGGGATGGCGCTCCGCCACCGTCTCGATCGTTGCCCGTCCGTCGATGTGGGGAAACGAAATCAGGCCGAGGTTGCCCGACGCCAAAACGACGACATCAGACGCCTCAGTGGGTGTCGTGTCGTTCCGACTCGCCGGGCCGAGCACGACCTCTCCGTCAGTCGTCCGACGGCGCATGATGACGCGTACGAGTCCGGAGAGCCGGCTGTCCTCACGTTGAATCGTGTCGCTGAAGACGCCGTTGACGTTGCCCCAGCCCTCATCCGAAAGTGCCGGGCTCTGCACGTCCTGGCCCTGTTCGACAAGCGAGGCGACGAGGTCGGGCAAGGTCGTTCCGTACCGCTGAAGGAACGTCGCCCCCTGAGTCTGACCATGATCCGACAAGACCACGACGTGGTAAGGACGGGGTGCTTCCGCAATGACCTGTTCGATTCGAGCAAGTTGCTGATCGAGGCGGAACAGCGTCTCCAGGGCATCGTGAGCTGCGATGCCCGAGTGATGTGCGACCTCGTCGTAGCCCACGAAATCCACGTACGCCGAGGGCACGCCACGGTAGATGTCGCTCAGCAGCGTGGACACCGTGATGTCGCGCAGCATCACCGTCGTCGCCGCGCGCAGCACGGGGTAGATGCCGCCTCGCTTGAGTCTCGGTTCCGTCTCTCGTCGGCGCGCTCGCCACGACGCGGCGATCTCACGTGCGACATCGGCGACACTGAGGACAATGAGACGAGTGAGCGCGTAGGGGCTCGACACGAAGTAGGTGAAGCCCTTGCCCGACGGTCGACCGCGATCGGTGACCGTGCTGAAGGTCAGCATCGAGTCGGGGCTGTCTCCGGAGAACACATTCGACCGCGACACACCACCGTCGGCGAGCAGGCCGTGACCGTCCGAACGTCCACGCTCGATCTCGGCCGCGTCCTTCGGTCGATTCGATGTGAAAACCTTGCCCGTCTCTTTATCGAACCAGCGGAATGCCGGCATATCACTGTTGTCGCCATGCAGAATTCCGGCCTGGCTGGCCCCGGTCTGCGATGACAGATCACATTCCCATCCGGTGATTCGGTGCGTGCCAGACCTGATCCATGTCGCAAGCGTCGGTAAGTAACCGTCACTCAACGCACGCCGCAGCACCGATTCGGACAGACCATCGATTTGGATGAAGAGCACGCCAGGCACTTCGGTGACCTCGGGTTCTCCGAGCCGACGCACCATGCGGCGAATCGTGCGTCGCATCCACACCGCATCATCGTCGAGGGCGAGCAACTGGCCGGCAATTGCCGTCATCGCCGTCATCGCCAATGACGCCGCGACTGCCGTACCGAGATCCGACACGACAAAACCTGGGACGATGTCGGACGCGAGCATCAGAATCAGCCCGTTGGCCACCAATCCGAGCAGGCCTGCGGTCCAGAGGATCGCACCAGCGAGGTACCGCGCGACGAGCGGCCAGATCACAGCGTTGACCGCAGCGAGAACAACGACGGCGCCGATCGCCGCCTTCCAAGCTTCGACCGTCAGTCCCGGAAGGACCCAGGTCACCAGATACAGGCTGAGCGCGTTGACGATGAAGACGCCAATCAGGCGACCGATGTGGTTCCGGAGATGATCGACCGGAGCTCGATCGTTGTGGGGCAATCGATGGCGCACACAGCCGAGCGTAGGCCAGCGGCGATGCAGACGAAGTTTCAACTGGTTTTTCCACCCGCGACCCGTCTCGCCTGGCCATGAGTACAATTTGTTGTGAAGAAGTACTCCGATCAGAAAGAAAAACTATGAAGGTAAAAATTCCACTCGGCCTCCTGCTCCTCCTCGCATCTGCGATGGGCTACCTCATGGGCACCGAGGCTGGCCGCGAGCAGCGCGACAATCTCATCCGCATCATCCGTCGTCAGAACGACGTGATTGAAGCCGAAGCAGCGACCGAAGAGGTCGCCGAGTCGGCCGATGACGCCGCAGTCGACGCTTCTGCAACCGCTGACTGACCGACTGCTGCTGCGGAGCGCTTCTGCGCTTCGCAGCGGTCACGGTGCCGGTGCGAGACTGCCGGCACCACACGAAGGGACCCTGATATGCGCAGACTCTCGCCGTCAGAAGCAGCGGGCATCATCAATCCAGTCGATTCGCTCTCAGTTCCTCTGGGCCCGGGAGTGCCCGGCGAGTTCATGCACGCACTCGACACTCGAGAAGACTTTGAGAACTTCGAGATCAACGGCGCGCTGCTCCCTGACCTTTTCGGCGTGTTCACGAAACCCGGCGTTTCGTACCGCTCCGGTTTCTACGGCCCCGCCGAGCGTTTCCTGATCAGCGCTGGCGTCGACGTGCAGTTCGTGCCCTCGGACTTTCGCGGCTTTATCAGCATGCTCGAAAGTGTGAAGTCGCGTGTCGTCGCAACCATGGCCTCGCCGCCCGACTCAGACGGCTGGATGAGCCTGTCGCTGCATGCCGGTGCACACGTTGCCGAACTGCAGCGGGCCGCTGCTGACCCCGACCGCATCTGCTTGGTCGAGACCAGTCCGCAGTTCCCGAGAACCTTCGGAATCGAACCCGAGCACCGGCACGCCCTCCACATCGACGATGTCGACATCGTGGTGGAGGGCAACTACACACCGATCAACCTCGCCGATGCCCCGACCACCGAGGTTGAAGAAGCCATCGCTGCGTTCGCGATTCCCTTCATCCCCGACGGAGCGACCCTGCAAACCGGCATCGGTGGTATCCCCAACACCATTGCGACCGCACTCGCCGAGGGACCGGGCTCTGGATACGGCATTCATTCCGAGATGTTCACGAGCGGCTTGATGCGCCTCTGCCAAGCCGGCAAGGTCGCCAACGATCACAAAGGCATCTATGACGGCTATTCGGTGACAACGTTCGCCGCCGGCATCCCCGAGCTCTACGAATGGCTCGACGGCAATCAGGACGTCCGGTTTCTGCCGGTCGAAATCATCAACTCCCCCGAGGTGATCAGCCGCAACCGGCAGATGATCACCATCAACGGAGCCATGGCCGTTGATCTGTCAGGTCAGATCACGGCCGACACCATCGACGGCAGACAATTCTCCGGCATCGGAGGCCATGAAGACTTCGTCGCCGGCGCCGCGCTCGAACTGAGCGATCGATCTTTGGTCTGCCTCCCGTCAACCACATCGGTGGACGGTCAGATGGTGTCGCGGATCACGCCCAAGCTGTCGGCAGGTTCGATCGTGACCACGCCGCGACACATGGTCGACGTGGTCATCACCGAATACGGTGTCGCTGAGCTGCGCGGCCTCACCGTGCGCGAGCGGGCGCGGGCGCTCGCCACCATCGGACATCCTGAGTTTCGCGATGAACTCCTCGCCGTTGCCGAGGTCTGGCCGACCTGATTCGCGACGCTGGTCCGGATCACTCGTCCAGATCAGCACCTCCGACAAGCCCTTTGGTAGCGTCTGGGTCTTCATGGCCGACGATCACGCGAAACCAACGTCCGCCACGACGGCTGGCACGACCACACTCGATGACGTCACTCCTGATTCGCGACGCACCACGATCCGCCGCGTGGTCTTTCGCATCGTCCTGGTCGCTGCGGTGCTCGGACTCTCAACCTGGGTCCTGTTCAACGTCTTCGACGACCTCGACTGGAACGAGGTCCGCCGGTCGATCGCCGAACTGTCCGATGCCGAAGTACTCTCGCTCACCTTCGGCTGGATGGTCTGGGTCGTCACCCAAGGCGCCCTCACCGCGTCGCTCGTCGACAAGCTGGCCGTTCGGCGCGGCGTGCTCGCCAGCCTCGGGCCCACCGCTGTTTCATCCGTTATTCCTGGGCCAAGCGACTTGCCGGTCCGGTTCCGGATGTATCAGTCCTGGGGCGTCTCCTCGTCGGAAGCGACCACCGCTGTCGTCGGGAGCGGTGTGTTCTCGATCGGGGCAAACCTCATCTTGCCGTCCATCGCCGGCGTGCTCATCATGCTCGCCGATGTTCCACTGTCAGGCTTCTTTTCGGTCATCGTCACCGCGTCCGTGGCACTCGCCATCATCGTTGCGGCCGCAGGATTCACGCTCGGATCACAACGGCGCACACAGGCTGCCGGTCGCTGGCTCGACCGCCCAGCACGTGCGGTCATGGGCCGGCTCCGCAAGTCATTGCCCGAAGAAAACCTCGGAGACGTCCTCGTGCAGAAACGCGCCGAGGCATTCGACCATTTGTCCGGCAAGTGGTTGAAGTGCTCTGTTGCCACTGTCGCCACGACAGCGGCGAAGTGCTCGCTCCTGGTACTGACCTTGCGGTTCGTCGGGATTCCGGAAGATGCGCTCGGCTGGCTGGCAATTGCTGCCGCGTATGGGTTGGTGGCCGGAATGACGGCAATCCCGATTACCCCCGGCAGCGCCGGGGTGGCCGAACTCGGCTTCGTCGGGTTGTTGACCGCTGCAGCGGATGGCGACTGGGTCAATCAGATCACTGCGGGCGTCTTGCTCTACCGACTGATGACCTGGCTGGTGTTGATTCCTGTCGGTATGGGAGCACTCGGGGTGTGGCGGTACGGCGTCCGGGCAGCTGAGCGTCGCGCTGCGGCGGCCACCGCCGGCTGATGGCGACTCTCGCATTGACCAGCACGGTGCTCCGCGAGCTCGGCGAGACAGATTGCGAGACACTCGGAAACGGTTGGCTCGCCCAACCGGTGAATGCCCTGAGCAGCCTGGCGTACTCGCTGATCGGCATCGCCATCGTGTTGTCCGTGCTGCGTTCGGACCGACCACGAGGTGGCCCAATCGTCTACGCCGGATGTCTCGTCGCGGTCGGACTCGGCAGCGTCGCATTCCACGGTCCGCAACTGAGTGGTTCCCAGCTGATGCATGACCTGCCGATTCTGCTCACCGTGCTCTTCATGATCAACCACGACCTTGTCATCCTCCGGCCTCATGCAGGTCAAGAGCTTGCCAAGTTCGCTGGCTTGACCCTCGCTGCGGTGCTGCTCGCCGTGACTATTCCTGTCGTTGTCGCCCCGTTGAGCATCGTGGTTGCGGGCGCCGTTGTCGTCGCTGAAATCGTCATCTATCGTCGCCGCCTTCGGCCGATCGCCGCCCCTCATCGTCGCCGGGGTTGGGTGGCAATCGCCGCCTTTGCGGTCGTGGGTGGTGCGTCATGGGTGCTCGGCCGATCAAACAGCCCGTTGTGCGAGCCGGACGCGTGGTACCAACTACATGGGCTGTGGCACATGCTGTCCGCCGTTGTCTTTGGGCTCTGGTACTGGTGGGCGATTGCCGATGTTCGAGACTGACCATCGTGAGTGAGACCGAACGCCGCGGGTCGACGAAGGACCGCTTCATCGAAAAGGTTTTCGCGTTCCTGACGAGATCGCTGTACCGGGAGGTCGATGTGTACGCCCCGGTTCCGATCCCCAGCGGAAGCCCGCAGTTGAACGTCGCCAACCATTTCGGTGGGGTCTCCGATGCGCTCCTCTTACTCGGGGTTCTCCCCGATCGGCCGGGGATCGTCGCCCGAGACGTCATTTGGAACGTTCCCGTCGTTGGACGCCTGATGAACTGGATCGGGGCGATTCCGGTTCACAAGCCCGAGGATCACAACTCGCCAACGAGCAACGACGAGATGTTCGCATCGTGCTACGGCGCCCTCGACAACGCCGGGAACATCTTGATCTTTCCTGAGGGCGTCACGCGCAACGAGCCCTCGATCGCCACGGTGAAGACCGGCGCCGCGCGAATCGCGATCGGCGCACGGGCACATGGCGTCGCGGGCATTCAGATCGTTCCGCTCGGCATCCACTACGAAGACAAGGCCGCGCTGCGCAGCCGGGTCTTCATCAACGTCGGGGTGCCGCTCGACCTCGATGAGCTGATCGCCGAGCAGACGCCGGCCGCCACCGAGGTCACCGCATCGAACCGAGCCGCCGTCGACGCCCTCACCGATGACATCGACGTCGCACTGCGGCGCGCTGCCCCCGACTTCAAGGACTGGAGCGAGGCAGGTCGGCTGGCGACGGGAGCATCGATCGCCTTGCGAGGCCAGCTGGATGACCCTGCGAGCGAGGTGCCGTTCGGCTTGCGGAACCGACTGGCGAACACTCTGGCCGATCTCCCCGACAAGCAACGGGCCAAGATCTGTGCGTCGGTGCAGGACTACCAAAGCGACCTGGACGCGATCGGGACGACCGACGCTGTACTGCACGCCCATCTGCGCACCGGAGGCTTTCTCCGAACGCTTGTGTGGCAACTCATCATCGGTATCTGCCTGCTCCCATTCGTGGCAGTCGGCATCGCGGTGAACGTCATCCCCTTCCTGCTGGTCAAGGCAGTTGGCCGCCTCCGTGTTGCTCCGTCCATGCATTCGACGATCAAACCCGTCGTCGCCGCGCTGGCATTCGGCATCACCTGGGGGATCGTCATCTGGCGCGCCATCGCAGCGTTCGGATGGGCGGCTGGGGGCGTGGCGTTCATCTTGCTGCCGGTGTATCTCGCGGCCGTCGTGCTGTTCGTCGAGCGATTCACGCTGATGTTGCGCGCCTACCGACGCTGGCGCGCTCCTGGCGACCCTCAGACCTTCAGTGAACAGATCGCCGAGCGCCGCACGGCTGTTGTTGAGGCGGTCCTGGGATCATGAGCGGCATCATTGTCCTGCTCGTCGTCGGAGCACCGCTGCTCGCGCTCTGGGCATACGCCCTGGGTGAAGTGATCCGACGCACTGACCTCACCGGTGCTCGAAAGCTTGCGTGGCTGCTCGCACTCATCCTCGTACCGGTACTCGGGCTCGCTGTGTACGTCGTTGCGCGCCCGACTCGAGCGCTGTACACGGAACAGCCAACCACCGAATTCTCCGCCGCCGAGCACATCGTTCGCGCCGCTGAGCGGCGTCAACGCGGCGAGTTGACCGACGACGAATACCTTGTCGAGATCACCACCATTGCGACGTTCACGTAGCTTGCCGTCTGGCGCCGAGGCATTCCGCGACGATCGCATCATCGAGATAGTTTTCTTGCCCAAAATCAGCAGCACCACTGGACGTGACCTGGCCATCGATTGCTAGATTCTGCTTTCCGCGAGACCTCGCGGGGTTGGGTGAAATTCCCTATCGGCGGTGAGAGCCCGCGACTCCTGAACTGAACCGGCGATCCGAAAACGCCGGAGTGTGACGGACTGATCCTGTTGTATCCAGGAGCCGACGGTCACAGTCCGGATGAGAGCGAGGGAAACGGGTGCCTCTGCTTGCGCGGACAGGCCAGCGGGGCTGCTGCAGCCCAGCGTCTGTCTGCTCCGACGGAGACTCCGGTATCCCCCAAGTTGCTCAGCTGCAATCACAGTTGAGTCTGATGGGAAACGAGGAGACGATGTTCACAGGAATTGTGGAAGAGCTCGGTGAGGTCATCACCCGCAGTGATGACCACGTCGTAGTTCGCGCTACGACGGTGTTGGCCGATACCAAGATTGGCGACTCGATCGCCGTCAACGGCTGCTGCCTGACCGTTGTCGACTTCGACCTCGACGCTGGTTGGTGGCGGGCCGACGTGACTCTGGAAACCTTCAATCGGACAAGCCTCGGTGAGCTCGGGCCAGGCAGCCCGGTGAATCTCGAGCGACCGGTTCGTCTCATGGATCGTCTCGGCGGACACCTGGTGCAGGGCCATGTCGATGCAGTTGGACACATCGTCGAACCCGCTCCCGACCTTCGCATTCGCATGGACCCGGAGATGACGCGCTATGTCGTCGAAAAGGGATCTGTCACCGTGGACGGCATCAGCTTGACGGTCGTCGAT
>Ga0233444_10000909_pt1 | contig 35395 bp, 32 predicted proteins | sample SI_124_October20_6_FD_182792 | JGI IMG/M metagenome (GOLD analysis project Ga0233444, IMG submission 182792) | Seawater microbial communities from Saanich Inlet, British Columbia, Canada - SI_124_October2016_10_MG | ecosystem: Environmental > Aquatic > Marine > Inlet | place: Canada: British... | reverse complement strand
AAAATAGTTTATCACCATTTAAAAACGCTATGAAAACAGGGGAAAATAAATGGTCATCGCACGCTGATTTAGCTAAAATGCCTTCAAAAGGTATGTACGATTCTCATATGGCAGGACATAAATAAAAATAAATAACTAAAAATAAATAAAATGGCATACGAAGAAAATCCAATAATGAACCAAAACAAAGGTTACGCTGGGCAAGAGAAAAAAGATCTAATGAACGATAATCCAGTAGCTAGAGATGCTAGCGGAGGAAGACCAATGATATTGAAACACATGGGTGAATCAAGAATCGGTGGATCACCTTTAAAAAAGCATGATGGCAAAAAATTTGAAGATGAAGGATTTATGGATTCTCATTTTAAATCAGGAAAGCCAAGAAAATAACAGTAGGGAACTGTAAAACCCAAGTCAAACAAAAACAATAACAAAAACAAAAACAAAAACAAAATGGCAAAATTTATTAAATTTAACATTCAAAACAGTGGTAATGGCTTAGATGCTACATCAGGGTTTAGATATGTAAACGTAGAAGACATTGAAAGTGTAACTGATGTAATTGGTGGCGGATCTGGATATGAAGTACAAGTAGTATTAAAAGGTTTAGCAGGAGTAACTTCTGCTGCTGCTCAGGTTACTGATGTAGGTCAAACAGTAGGAACATTAGGAGGTAGAGTACTTACTTTACTAGTACAAACTTCAGTAGCAATAGCTGCAGGAGCTAATTCAGCTGATCCAGCTGCAATCACAGTACCAGGTAATATGCCTAGTCAAGCTATATTAAAAGCTATGTCAGCTAACCCAGGTGGTGTTGCTGCTTCAGCTCAATTAGGTAAAGACGGAGCTGGTGCTTCTGCAGACGCTCAAATGTATTGGAACTCATTTGCAATCGCAAGTAATGTTACATTACCAGCTGCATCATAATTAAAAATTAATTTATGAAATCTAGAGGTTTAGGTGACGACATAGAGAAGTTTACTAAAGCTTCTGGTATCAAAAAATTAGTTGATAATGTATCAAAAGGTTTAAACATTCCCTGCGGCTGCTCAGGTCGTAGGGATGCTTTAAACAAAGTATTTCCTTATAAAAAATAATATGGCTTTTAAATTAAACAATCCACCTTACGTAATAGATAATACTCCTATATACAATGTAGATATGGAAGAAGGTGTTTTAGGTAAAGCTAATAATAACGGTACTATAATTATAAATAAAGATTTAGACCCAAATCAAATAGACGACGTTGTTGCTCATGAAAAAATACATATAGAGCAAATGAAACGTGGTGATTTAGATTACGACGACGAAAACGTTTATTGGAAAGGAAAGAAATATTCCAGATCTGATATGGAAGAAGGTGCTAAGGACCTTCCGTGGGAAGCAGAAGCTTACAAAAGATCAAACACATGAAAAAAATTTGGGAATGGTTAAGTGGTAATGTCATCAAAGATGTTGGTGATGTTATTGATAAACTAACAACTACAGACGAAGAAAAACTTCAGATTAAAAAAGAAATTCAAGTTATAGTTGAAAAAGCTGCAGCTAATGCAGAAGACCAAATAACAAAACGCTGGGAATCGGACATGACTTCAGATTCTTGGCTTAGTAAAAACACGCGTCCTATGGCGCTTATATTTTTATCATTTATGGCTATAGCTTTTATATGGGTTGATAGTCATCATGAAATATCCTTTACTGTAGAACAAGAGTGGATAGAATTATTAAAACAACTATTAACAACCGTGTATGTGGCCTATTTTGGCTCACGTGGTTTTGAAAAATATAAATCAATAAGTAATAAATAAAAAAAATGGGATATTTTAGTAGAGCAATAAGTATAACAAAAAGTGATACAATAAATTCTTTACCAGCGTGGGAGTTTATGAATCAAACAGGTACGCTAGGAACTTTTCTAGCTGGATCCTTAGTATACGTTGGTGGCGCAGGTGATGTAAATGTAATAGTAGCTGGTACATTAGGTCCGCAAAACACAGTCGTAGACTTTCAAGCTATTACAACTGGTGGAACTGGATACACGGGAGCTACCGGCGTTGCAACAACTGGAGGATCAGGAACTGGTTTAACAGTAAACACAACAGATACAAACAATGTAATTACCGCTGCAGTAGTAAACGCAGCAGGTAGTGGATACAAAATTGGAGACGTAATAACAATAAGCGGTGGAAACGCAGACGCAAAATTAACTATTGCTGATGTAAAAAGTTTATTACCTACGGTTGATCAAGGTGTTGAATTCTCTGGATTACAACCAGGTGACACAATGCCAGTATATGTTGATTACGTTTTAAGTACAGACACAAGCGCTACTTTATTGGTGGCAGGAAGAGAGTCATCATTAGGGTAAATAACTAATATATAGGTGACTATATAAATAAGTAAATATTAATAATCAAATAAAATTAAATTATGAGTAAAGTAAAAGAAATGGTAAAAGCAATGATTACTGAAGAGCAATTAAAAACTGTTCAAGAGCAACAAGCTAAATTAACCGAAGGTTTAAGAACCTTAGGTGTACTAGATGTTCAAAAACAAAACATTCACGGTCAAATAGCAGAATTGTCTAAAGAAATTGAAGCTACTAAAAAAGAACTAGAAGATGAATACGGTCAAGTTAATATTGACTTAAAAGACGGTTCTTATACTGAGATCGAAAAAGAAGATGACAAATAATATTAGAAAGATTAGTATTGGGTCAGACTACAAAAACGATGCTATGCATTATTCTGTAGGCCAACAAGTATATGGTGGTCACGAGATATCGCATATACTTTTTGATGACTCAGACAACTCTTATAATATACACATTAAAAAAAACAACGAGGTATTGCCGTGGAAGAAGTTTAATTCTAACATGGCTATATCCGTTGAGTATGATTTAGAATACTAATGAACAGCCTTTATGATTTCATTGTTGAACCTCTAGGAGACAAGTACAGCAATACGGTTAAAGTGGGTGACAAAGAATTAGTTGTTAATACTAAAATAGAAAACTTTAAGTTTGTAAATAGATTAGCTAAGGTTGTAAAAACACCATTAGCTTTTAATTTAAATATAAAAATTGGAGACATAGTAGTTGTACATCAAAACGTTTTTAGAGTGTTTTATGATATGAGAGGCGAAAAGAAAAAGAGTAGATCTTTTTTTAAAGACGACCTGTATTTTTGTGCTATAGATCAAGTATATTTATATAAAAACGAAAATGGTTGGAACACCGTAGGTGATAGATGTTTTATAAAACCTATAAAAAGTAATCAGTCTCTAACGGTTGATAAAGAGCGTGGTCTTGTTGGTATACTTAGATATGGCAATAGCTCCTTAAATGATCTAGAAATAAACCCAGGTGACCTAGTTGGTTACACACCCAAAGGTGAGTGGGAGTTTTTAGTAGAAAAAGAAAGACTTTATTGTATGAAATCTAATGATATTGTAATTAAGTATGAATATAAAGGAGACGAAGAAGAATATAATCCAAGCTGGGCACATAGCGGTTGAGGAATTAATAAAGGTCGCTAAAGAGGCTATTGTAGATTCTGATGATGACATATCTGCAGATAGACTTAAGAATGCTGCTGCAACAAAGAAGCTTGCTATATTTGATGCTTTTGAAATACTTAATCGTATTGAAACAGAAGAAGACTTATTAAACGAAAAACCTAAAGAAGTAAAAGAAGAAAAGTCTTTTAAAGGTTTTGCAGAAGGTAGGTCTAAGTAATGTACGAGCAAACTCTATATAAAGTATTAAAAGACCATGTTAAACCTAAAGTTCTTAACAGAATGAATAGGTACAAGAAATGGGAATATGGCTACAATAACGAACATGATATTGTTGTTATTAGTAAGACAGGTGAGATAGGACAAATATATGAGATACAAAACTTAAAAATAGCTTTACCTAAAAAAGTTAATGTAGTTGAATTTGAAAATGACAAGTGGACTTATTCTGAATACCCAAAAGAATTAAAAAAAATTAAATCTGTATTTGACTGGGAAGAATACCCGTTAGATTTTAAAGAAAAATGGTATGACTATATTGATGAAGAATTTACACGACGCGAAGAAGGCTTTTGGTTCATTAGCAAAGGCATTCCTACTTACATTACTGGCACTTATTATATGTACTTGCAGTGGAGTAAGATTGACGTCGGGCAACCAGACTTTAGGGAATCGAATAGATTATTCTACATATTTTGGGAGGCATGTAAATCAGATACCAGGTCATATGGAATGTGTTATCTTAAAAACCGTCGAAGCGGATTTTCATTTATGTCCTCAGCTGAATCGGTCAACCTTGCTACAATATCAACGGATTCACGGTTCGGCATATTGTCCAAATCTGGTGCCGATGCTAAAAAGATGTTCACAGATAAGGTCGTACCTATTTCCGTCAACTATCCCTTCTTTTTCAAACCGATCCAGGACGGTATGGACAGGCCAAAGACCGAGCTCGCTTACAGAGTCCCTGCCTCAAAATTTACCCGTAGAAAGCTTGAAGCCAATGAAAAAATACAAGAGATTACCGGTTTGGACACCACCATCGACTGGAAGAACACCGGTGACAACGCCTATGATGGGGAGAAGCTTAAACTCCTCGTCCACGATGAATCCGGGAAATGGGAAAAACCCAACAACATCCTCAACAACTGGCGTGTTACGAAAACCACCCTTAGATTAGGTAGTAGAGTAATTGGTAAGTGTATGATGGGATCAACATCAAACGCTTTAGATAAAGGAGGTAGAAATTTTAAAAAGCTATACGATGATTCGGATGTTACAAAAAGAAACGCCAATGGACAGACTCGTTCAGGACTCTATTCTTTGTTCATACCTATGGAATGGAACTACGAAGGATACATTGATTCTTATGGCTTACCTGTATTCAATACACCAAAAAAAGACGTAGAAGATCCACACGGAACAAAAATAAAACAAGGTGTAATAGAATATTGGAATAATGAAGTAGAGGGTTTAAAAGAAGATCAGGACGGATTAAATGAATTTTATAGACAGTTTCCACGTACAACTAAGCACGCATTTAGAGACGAGTCTAAGCAATCTTTATTTAATCTAACTAAAATATATGAACAAATAGATTATAACGAAGATACTAAAAACTCTAAACAAGTAACTCAAGGAAGTTTTCAATGGGAAAACGGTCAAAAAGATACTAGAGTTATATTTGTGCCAAACAAAAACGGAAGATTCTATGTTACATGGGTTCCTGATGTAGGTTTACAAAATAAAAGATATATAAGAAACGGAGTTAATTACCCAGGTAATGAACACTGTGGGGCGTTTGGTTGTGATCCATATGACATATCAGGTACAGTTGATAAAAGAGGTTCTAATGGATCTTTACATGGTTTAACTAAATTCAGCATGGAGCAAGTTCCACCAAATCATTTTTTCTTAGAATACATAGCTAGACCACAAACTGCTGAAATATTTTTTGAAGATGTACTTATGGCTTGTGTGTTTTACGGCATGCCAATACTAGCGGAAAACAACAAACCAAGATTATTATATTATTTTAAAAGAAGAGGTTATAGAGGTTTTTCTATGAATAGACCTGATAGAAAAAGAAACAAACTATCTGTAACAGAAAGAGAGATAGGTGGAATACCTAACTCTAGTGAAGATATAAAACAAGCGCATGCTTCTGCTATTGAAACATACATAGAAACGTTTGTAGGTTTAAAAGAAACAGGTTATGGTGATGTTTATTTTCAAAGAACACTAGAAGACTGGTCGCAATTTGACATAAACAATAGAACAACGCATGATGCTTCAATTAGTTCTGGCTTAGCTTTAATGGCTTGCAACAAGCACAGATACGCGCCATCTAATAAACTTGAATTAAAACCAGTTAATTTAGGTATAAAAAAATACGATAACAAAGGAACTACATCAAAAATTTTAAGTTAATGAATATATATACTAACACCAATAGTGCTTTCCCTAGTCAAGTAGTGAGTGATGCTGAAAAAGCTAGCGTAGAATACGGAAGTCAGGTGGCAATGGCTATTGAATATGAGTGGTTTCGTCAAGGTAGAACTTCTGGTAACAGGTATTTAACTAATTGGAATCAATTTCACGAATTAAGATTATACGCTCGAGGTGAGCAGAGTATACAGAAATATAAAGATGAATTATCTATTAACGGTGATTTGTCTTATTTAAATTTAGACTGGAAGCCAGTTCCTATATTATCTAAGTTTGTAGATATAGTTGTAAACGGTATATCTAATAAGAGCTATGATATAAAAGCTTATGCTCAAGATCCAGAATCTATAAAGAAAAGAACTGAGTATGCCTCTAAGTTACAAGAGGATATGATAGCTAAAGAATTCTTAGAAGAATTAAAAGGAACTTTAGGTATTGATTTATATCAAAGCCCAAACCCAGATACTTTACCAGAAACTGATGAAGAACTAGAACTGCACATGCAGTTAAGTTACAAGCAGTCAATTGAAATAGCAGAAGAAGAAGCTATATCATCTGTGCTTGCTCAAAATAAATATGATTTAACTAAGCGTAGAATAAACATGGACTTAACTGTTCTTGGTATTGGTGCTGCTAAAACAAACTTTAATACAGCAGAAGGTATTACTGTTGATTACGTAGATCCAGCGTATATGGTTTATTCATACACTGAAGATCCTAACTTTGAAGATATATATTATGTAGGTGAAATAAAAGCTATAACTATACCAGAGCTTAAAAAAGAGTTTCCAGACATAACTGAAGAAGAATTAAAAAGAATACAAGCAACGCCTGGTAACAGATCTTATGTTACAGGATGGGGACAATACGACGAAAATACTGTTCAAGTATTATACTTTGATTACAAGACTTACTCTAATCAAGTATTTAAAATAAAAAACACAGATCAAGGTTTACAAAAAGCTTTAGAAAAAGATGACACGTTTAATCCTCCAGAAAATGATAGTTTTGAAAAAGTATCAAGATCTATAGAGGTATTATACAGTGGTGCTAAGGTTTTAGGTACTGACACTATGTTAAAATGGGAACTAGCTAAGAATATGTCTAGACCTATGGCTGATACTACTAAGGTTAGAATGAACTATAATATCTGTGCACCTAGAATATATAAAGGTCGTATAGAATCTTTAGTTAGCAAATGTATAGGTTTTGCTGACATGATTCAGTTAACACATTTAAAGCTACAACAAGTTATGTCTAGAATAGTACCTGATGGTGTTTATTTAGACATGGATGGTTTAGCTGAAGTTGACTTAGGTAATGGCACAAACTACAATCCTGCAGAAGCACTTAATATGTACTTCCAAACAGGTTCTATTGTAGGTAGATCACTTACACAAGACGGTGATATGAACTCCGGTAAAGTACCTATTCAAGAACTAAATAGTTCAAGTGGTCAAGGTAAGATACAAAGCTTAATACAAACTTATCAGTATTATTTACAAATGATACGTGACGTAACCGGACTTAACGAAGCTAGAGATGGTAGTACTCCAGATAAACAAACTTTAGTTGGCTTGCAAAAAATTGCAGCTAATGCTTCTAACGTAGCAACTAGACATATAAAACAAGCTAGTTTGTATCTTACGTTAATGACATCTGAAAATATAGCTTTAAAAATAGCTGATGCACTAGAATTTCCTTTAACAGCGGCATCGTTAAAAAACTCTATATCTAATTATAACGTAAATACATTGATGGAGGTTTCTAATTTAAACCTACATGACTTTGGTATTTTTCTAGAATTAGAACCAGATGAAGAAGAGCAGCAACAACTAGAGCAAAACATACAAGTTGCTTTACAGGGTGGTGGTATAGACTTAGAAGATGCTATAGACTTGAGACAAATTAAAAATCTTAAGTTAGCAAATCAAATGCTTAAAGTTAAGCGTAAGTCTAAAGCTAAACAAGATCAAGAAAACCAACAAGCTAATATTAGAGCTCAAGCAGAGTCTCAAGCTGATGCTGCTGAAAAAATAGCTATGACTGAGGTTCAAAAACAAGAAGCTATATCAGGGTCTAAGGTTCAGTTTGAACAAGCTACAAATCAAATGGAAATACAACGCATGGAGTTAGCGTCTCAATTAAAACAACAAGAGATGCAAATGCAACATCAATTTGATATGCAATTAAAGCAAGCAGACTTAGAAGCTATGAAAACTAAAGAAGCTGCTATAGAAGACCGCAAAGACAAGCGTATAAAAATGGAAGGTACGCAACAAAGTAAGATGATTACACAAAGGCAAAACGAAATGTTGCCTATAGATTTTGAAGCACAAGGTGAAGAACAACCTATGGCTTAAACTATTTATTATTTAATTTTATTATATTATGGAAACAAAAACAAATGAACCTGTTAAACAGGAAGGTGAATTTAAATTAAAAAAGAAAACACCAAAAAAATTTACAAAAACAAGCGATGAGCCTGTTAAAGTAAACATTAAAGAACCTTTGGTTGAATTAGAACCAGAAGTTAAAAAAGTAATAATACCTAAACAAAAAGAAGATGCCATTCAAATCGGAGAAACAGAGAAAGTATCTGTGGAAGAACCATCCGGAGATAGCGCAAAGGTGGGAGAACCTGTACAAGAGTCCAACGAGACTACTGAAGGGTTTTCTCCAATCAAAGAAGTAACAGAGCAGCAAGTACAAGAAGTAAAAGAAGCAATAAGAGATGAGAAGGTTTTAGGTAAACAATTACCTGAAAACATTGAAAAACTTGTTTCGTTTATGGAAGAAACTGGTGGAACTATAGAAGATTACACTAGACTTAACGCTGATTATACTAACGTTGATGAAAACACTTTATTAAAAGAGTATTACAAAAAGACAAAACCTCATTTAGATGATGAGGAAATAGGTTTTATCATGGAAGATAACTTTGACTATGACACAGACCTTGACGAAGAACGAGACGTCCGTAAAAAGAAACTCGCTAAAAAAGAAGAGATTGCAAAAGCCAAAAACTTTTTAGAAGAAACTAAGAAAAAATACTACGACGAGATCAAGTTGAAATCGAACGTAACTCAGGATCAACAGAAAGCTATGGACTTTTTTAATCGATATAACAAGCAGCAACAAGTAGCTGAGCAACAACACGCGCAATTTAAAGAAAATACTAAAAAACATTTTAGCGATAATTTCGAAGGTTTCGATATTAAAGTCGGTGAAAAAAGTTATAAGTATAATATTCAAAATCGCGATAAAGTTGCAGAAAACCAATCAAACATTAATAATCTAGTTGGGAAGTTCCTAGACAAAGAAGGTAATGTCACAGACACGAAAGGTTATCACAAAGCTATGTACGCCGCTGAAAACGTAGATAAAATCGCAGCTCATTTTTATGAGCAAGGTAAAGTAGATGCTGTAAAGCAAGTTGTAAATAAATCAAAAAACTTAAGTGACTCTCAAGCGAGATCAACTCAAGGTGATGTGTTTGTCAATGGCATGAAAGTGAAAGCTATATCGGGTGCGGATTCTGCAAAATTAAAAATTAAAACAAAAAGGTTTAACTAAAAAAAATTAACAAATTATGAGTTTATCTCCACAATTTGGTAGTATTGTACCTTCGCAAGCTCAACAAGCTTTAGCTTCAAATTACTTAGTATTTGATGGCGCTGCTGGCGGGAACTTCGCACAACAATATTTACCAGAAATTTACGAACAAGAAGTAGAGCGTTATGGAAACAGAACGTTATCTGGATTCTTAAGAATGGTTGGCGCTGAAATGCCAATGACAAGTGATCAAGTAATATGGTCAGAACAAAATAGATTACATGTAGCATACAATGGAATTACTGCAACTGCTGCAGGAGCTGTAGGTGTAAACCCAACAACTCTTACACTAACAGATGGTTCAACTAACGTTATGAGTGTAAACGATACTATAGTAGTTTTAGATCCAACATCTGGGTTAGAAGCTAAGTGTATTGTTCTTGCAACTACCGGTGCTGTAAATGGAAGCGTAGTAGTACAGTGTTTTACACCTGTAACTACACTTATTGCTCAAGGATTTTCTGCTGCTGCAGGAGCTTTGAAAATATTTGTATACGGTTCTGCTTATACTAAAGGAACAACTTTAGGTGCTGGAGCTGCTGGAACTAATTCAGCTGCAAGACAATCTATCACTCCTTCTTTCACGCAGTTTTCTAACTCTCCACTTATTTTAAGAGACCAGTTCCAAATCAACGGATCTGATATGGCTCAAATTGGATGGGTAGAAGTTGCAACTGAAGACGGTGCTTCTGGTTTCTTATGGTACTTAAAAGCTGAGTCTGAAACAAGACTACGTTTTGAAGATTACCTAGAAATGAGTATGGTAGAAAGTGAATTAAATGCTAATGCTGCTGCTGGTGCTGTAGAGTACCAATCAGGTCGTTTACCAGGATCTGAAGGTTTATTTGCTGCTATTAGAAACAGAGGAAACGTAGAAGTAGGATTTACTGCTGCTGCTGGACTTGATGACTTTGATGCAATACTTAAAAACTTAGATACTCAAGGAGCTATTGAAGAGAATATGTTGTTTTTACAAAGACAAACTTCTCTTGATTTTGATGATATGCTAGCTAGCATTTCTGGCGGATTCGCTGGAGGAACTGCTTTTGGTTTATTTGAAAATTCAGAAGAAATGGCTTTAAATCTTGGATTCTCAGGATTTAGAAGAGGATCTTATGATTTCTATAAAACTGATTGGAAATACTTAAACGACGCTTCTACTCGTGGCGCTATCGTTGGTGTTAATTCAATTGAGGGTGTATTAGTACCTGCTGGAACTTCTACTGTTTATGACCAAATTTTAGGTACAAACATTAGACGACCATTCTTACACGTGCGTTACAGAGCATCTCAAGGAGATGACAGACGTATGAAGTCTTGGTTAACTGGTTCTGCTGGTGGTGCTTTCACTTCAGATTTAGATGCGATGCAAATCAATTTCTTATCTGAAAGATGTTTAGTAACTCAAGCTGCTAATAACTTCGTTTTATTCCAAGGATTATAATAATCCAACAAATGTAATTCTTACCCTCGTTATATCAACGGGGGTAATTATTACTTTTATAACTATTTAATTTTATTATATTATGGCTAAACAAGCTAAAGCAGAAGCTGTTGAGGTTGCACCTCAAGAGGTAGCAGTAAAAACTGCACCAAAAAAACCAGCTAAACCTAGTTGGGAAATAAGAGATAGAGTTTATTATCTTAGAAATGATAAAACTCCATTAACATTAACTATACCTGGAAAGCATACAAGAAAACATGCTTTACTATATTTTGACAAAGACTTAGGTAAACAAAGAGAGCTAAAATACGCGACAAACCAAGACTCTGTTTTTGTAGACGAACAAAAAGGAGAGTGCACAATGGGTCATATTATATTTAGCGACGGAAGTTTAAAAGTTCCAAAAGAAAAACAAAATTTACAAAAACTTCTTTCTTTATACCACCCGCTTAATGGTAGGATATATGAAGAGTTTAGCGCTGTAGATGAAGCAGAAGATGATCTTGATATTATACACTTAGAAATAGATGCTATGAATGCTGCAAGAACAATTGATATTGATCAAGCAGAAGCAATACTAAGAGTTGAAAAAGGATCAGCTGTGAATACAATGAGTTCTAAAGAATTAAAAAGAGACTTATTGTTGTTTGCTAAAAACAATCCTGCAACCTTTATATCTTTAGCAAAAGATGATAATGTTCAATTAAGAAACTTTGCTATTAAAGCTCAAGAAGCTGGTATTATAATTTTATCTCAAGATCAAAGAACATTTACTTGGGGATCAAATAATAGAAAATTAATGAACGTACCTTTTGATGAAAACCCTTACTCAGCGTTTGCGGCTTTCTTAAAAACAGACGAAGGTGTAGAAATCTATAAATCTATAGATAAAAAACTATAAAAACAAGTGATACTAATAACAGGCGGTTTCGGCCGCCTTTTTAGTATATTAAAATAAAACAAATGGTAAATATAAATACAGTATATACAACAGTCTTGTACATATTAAACAAAGAGCAAAGAGGTTATGTAACTCCAGCGGAGTTTAATAGCTTAGCTACTTTAGTACAAGAAGAAATATTTGATTCATATTTTCCTGACGGAAATCAATTGAACCGTCAAAACCAAAATAATACTCAGAACGATACAGAGTTTTTTAACATGTTTAAAGACACTGCTTATAAGACATATCCTTTTGAGAAAATTGCTCCTTTTGCTTATGATAATACTGCTGGTGTTTTAGGTTGGCAACTTGCTATAGACGGAACAATATACAAGCTTGGAGAAATAATATCTACTTACAACACTACAAATCCTCAATACGATTCAATTACTCAGTTAGCTAGTAACAGCGATTATAATAAAATAATAAGATCAAAGCTTACAGCTCCTACAGTTCAAAACCCTATATGTACAACTTCTTCAGGGCCAAATAGTACATTGCTTATAAAAGTTAGTCCACAGCCAAATAGTTTAAATATAAATTGTTTGTTTAAACCAGTGGCTCCAAACTGGAGTTTTACTGTTGGAACACTAGGTCAATATCTTTATGACTCTACTAATTCTATTAACTTTGAATTAGATACATCTGAGCAAACTAACTTAATAATACAGATATTAAAATACTGTGGAATAATAATAAACGATCCACAAATAATACAAACCGCATCTATTGAAGCTCAAGAAGCATCGGCTAATCAAAAATCTTAAAAAATGGCGTTAATAACAGAAACTAATCAACAATATTATCAAGGCGCACAAGGCTTTAGAGGTACTGGTAATGCTCTTACTATTACAACAACTTTTGATACTGATTTAGTTTTTGGAAGTGTTGATGCGTGGGATCCTAACAATCAATACTACGCTTTAAATAATTTTAAAATATATACTAGTACTACAGGTATACCAGGTAGCTGGAGTGAATATCTTTTGGCTTACACTGTTATCAACAATAAGATAACTTTTACTGCAAATCCAGCTAACAACTTGTTTATAGTTGTTCAACTCAAAGTATTAAGTGGTGGGCAATATGGTAACACACCTGCTGAGGAAGCTATTGGTGATGCGGTTGAAGAAAACTACGGAACATATCAGTATGTAAAGTTATCTGATATAATAGACAACTACATGGTTGGTTACGTAGGTGATGGTAAAATAATACAAACAGCTAAAAAATCTGATATATTATTTTTTGCTAAAAGATCTTTACAGGAATTTAGTTATGATACTTTAAAGAGTATTAAGTCACAAGAATTAACAATACCACCAAGCTTATCTTTAGTTATACCTCAAGATTACGTTAACTACGTAAACATATCATGGATAGACAATCACGGTGTTAAAAGACCTTTATATCCTAATAACAACTTAACTACAAATCCTTATTCTAAATTATTACAAGATGAAAAAGGTATGCCTACTCAAGATAACTTTGGACAAAGTCTTGAAGGAACATCTTTAACTGTAGAAAGATGGAAAGAAACTAATGAAAATAGATTACTAAACGGAAAAGCTTTAGATCAATTTGACAACCTAGCATACGGTATGTACGGTAATGATTTTGGTTCTGGACCCTGGGATTGGGGTAGACTATATGGTTTAGATCCTCAATACTCTCAAAGCAACGGTTGGTTTGGTATAAACGAAAGAGATGGCTTGTTTACTTTTTCAAGTAATTTAGTAGATAGATTAATAGTGATAGAATACATCTCAGACGGACTTGCTTATGATTTAGATACTAGAGTACCTAAGATGGCAGAAGAAGCAATGTATTTAAGCATATCATATAATCTACTAGCCAACAGAGCAAACACATCTGAAGGTATAATAGCAAGATTTAAGAAAGACAAAAGAGCAGCTTTAAGAAACGCTAAGATAAGACTATCTAACATAAAATTAACTGAAATAGTTCAAGTTATGAGAGGTAAATCTAAATGGTTAAAACACTAAAATTTAATGGCAAACGTTCAGAACTCTTTTATAAAGAGCAAATTAAATAAAGACCTTGACGCTAGGTTATTACCTAATGGCGAATACAGAGATGCTAAAAACGTTCAAGTTAGTAGATCTGAAGGTGCTAACGTTGGTTCTTTAGAAAACGTATTAGGTAATAAAAAATTAAAAGACTTTAATGTTATAACAGGAAGTAGCAGTATGGTTTGTATAGGCAAACTTGTAAGTGACTCCACTAGCGAGGTTTATTTGTTTTTAACGTCATACACGGATCCAAACCCAAGTCAATTAGAATATACGCCAGGTAGCGAAAACTACATAGTAGTTTATAACCCTTCACTTCCAGATACAGAGTCTTTAAAAGTTTTAGTCAAAGGATCTTTTCTTAATTTTTCGACTACACATGAAATATATCACGCTAACTTATTAGAAGATTTACTATTCTGGACTGACAATAGAAACCAACCTAGAAAAATAAATGTAAGTCTTGCTAATCCTACTGGTTCAGCAAATCCAACATACTACGAAACAGAAGATCAAATAAGTGTAGCTAAATACAATCCTTATCAACCAATACGACTTTGGCAGAAAAATTTAACATCTGCAGATCCTGTTCCTTATGAAACAACGATGAAAGATGTTAACAGTAAGACATTTCCTAATGGTGCAACTGCTTTTACAGGAGGAACCTCAGGTGGTGGTGGTGGCGCATCAATAACTCTTGTTAGTTTAGTTGGTGAAGTTCCTGTTTCTACTAGTCCATATGGAGCAGCAACTGTTGGTTATATAGCACAACCCGGAGCAGCTATTACACCTATACAAGATTCAAGTAATCCACCTAATCCTGTTGTGGTTAACACTATTGAATATGTCCCAGCTATAGCAGGTGGTTTTGAGTGGGAGGTTACTTTAAAAGATATAAATGGAGCAGCTTTTAACTGGCCAACTCTAGTAGCTGGAACAGAAGTTGTTTTTAATTATAACACTTATTACGATAAAGACTTTGCTGGAGATGAAAATTATTTAGAAGATAAGTTTGTAAGATTTAGTTATAGATTTAAATTTGAAGATAATGAATATTCATTAATAGCTCCTTTCACTCAAGTTGCTTTTATACCTAAACAAGATGGGTATTTTATGTACGTAAGAGACGATGCTAAAAACTTTACAAGTAAAGATGACCAAGCTGATGCTTATAGAAGTACCATAGTTTCTTTTGTTGAAAACAAAGTAGATGCTATAAAATTAATAATACCTTTACCTTTTCCTAAAAGTACAATACAAGATAGTTTAAAAATAAAAGAACTAGATATAATATATAAAGAGTCTGATGCTTTAGCGCTTAAAGTTATCGAGACTATAGAAATAACTGAATTAACATCAGGTGCAGATTCTAGTGTTTTTGAATATGATTATTTATCTAAAAAACCGTATAAAGTATTACCAAGCAGTGATACAACTAGGGTTTATGATAAAATACCAGTAAGAGCTTTTGCTCAAGAGATTGCTAGCAATAGAGTTGTTTATGGTAATTTTCAAAACAAACACACGCCACCAACTACGCTAGACTACAATGTAACAGTAAGTGCTAAGTCAGATTTTAATTTAAAAGATGGAACAGCAATATCTAGTTCACCAACCGGTAGCGTTGGTATAGGTACTACTATTACAATTGGAACAACCACTGGCACTGTGCAAATAGGTAGCATTGTTACAAGTGTTACAAATGGTGTTACAATACCTAGTAACACTTCAGTAACTGGAGGCAACTTGTCAACTACGATTACACTGGACAAAGCTGTTACTTTAGTTAATCTTACTAATTTAGTTTTTACAGCCGTAGGAACAGATACTCAAGCAGTAAGCAAAATAGAATACCCTAATCACTCTGTAAAACAAAACAGGAATTACCAAGTAGGTGTTGTGCTATCTGATAGATATGGTAGATCTTCAACTGTTATATTGTCTAGAAGCAATAGTTTAATAGCTGATTCCGCTAGTGGTCTTACTTTTTCAGGAGATACTATATACGCGCCTTATTTGCCAGTTGGCTTAGAGCAATCATCTTGGCCAGGTAACTCTATTAAGGTTTTATTTAATTCAACTATAGGACCTAATGGTAAAAACGTATTAGATGGTTCTCCTGGTATATACAATGGATACCCAACAAGCGCTGACTACAATCCATTGGGTTGGTATTCATATAAAATTGTAGTTAAACAAACAGAGCAAGAATATTACAATGTATACTTGCCAGGTATCATGGCTGCTTATCCAGAAGATACATCTTTAGAAATAGGTATAACATCTCATGCTGTTTTAATAAACGATAATATAAACAAAGTTCCAAGAGACTTAACAGAAGTCGGACCTGATCAAAAACAATTTAGAAGCTCTGTTCAGTTATTTGGTAGAGTAGAAAATACTTCAACTGAAGCTGGCTACTTGAGCAGCACTGGTAACGAACAAGTGTACGATAACGCCGGCGCTTTAACAAATCAATACTACCCAGGTAGAAGCTCTGACACTGTATCAACTATTTCAACTCTTAGAGACTTGTTTGATTATTCACCAATCGATCCACCAAGACCAAACTACTTTCCGCAATTATATTTAGTTAACTCAAATCCTTTAGTAGCTAGGATAAGTACAGCTAAACAAATAGGTCAGATAGCAACCACTAATTACAGTGTAGCTAGCGCTCAAATAAACGCAAATGCAAGTGGAACTGGGTTTGTCCTTAAGAATGTTATTGGAACACCTGCGCCTCAAATGATTGTTAGTGGAACAGGTATACCAGATGGTGTAACAGTAGTTGGCTACTCAGGGACTAGCTTGACGGTTAGTCAAACATTAACTTTAGACGAAGATGATTTTATATACTTTGTTCCAGGTTTTTCAGCTCCTTTTTTAGGTGAACCTAAAGTTCCTGGATTACAGTATTTAGCTGTGTACGAAACAGAACCGGTTGAAAGCTTGTTAGATATATTTTGGGAATCAACCAGTGTAGGCGAAGTTGCAGATTTAAACAACTTAATATTAAACGCTACAGGTGGTGGCGCTGGACTAAGTGCTAACTTAAGTACTTCACTTTGGTCAGAAGCTTATGTTTTAAACAACAGAATATTTGATGCTAATTTTACTTTAGTTGACGCTTTTGGATCTGAACTACTACCTGGAAATATAGTTTCTGTAACACTAGATAGTGTTTCGAATGGTAATGGCGTTAATGTTCAAACAGTTGAAGCTAGTCCATACTTTGAACTAGTAGGTAACGCACAAGACAATACAATACCTCTTGGGTTTTTTAATATAATACTAAAACAAGAATACATAGATGCTGTTTATTATAGTCAAAACTCTGGAGATCGTAATTTTACGTTTTTAATATCATGGGAAACGACAGATGGCTTGTCTCCTCCGACTAACACCACTGGTGGACCTCAAGTAGTAAACGCTGGTCCATCAAACGTTAGACCTAATGACGCGTCGCCAGGTATAACAACCTCACCAAACAGCTTACAAGGTAGCACTATAATTAGTAACAGATACACGTCTTTAGTCGCAGTGGCTGATGCAGCTAATGGTTCTTCTAATGCGTTATTAAAAACTAGTGGTATAGCTTGGAGTTTAATAAGCGTAAGCAATCAAACTTCTCCAAATATAGACCTTGTTAGTCAAGGGTTATTTACTATGACTAACACTGTAGCTTCAGGCTTAAGAAGAGGAACACTAACTAACACTAGTGGAGGTAATATGCCTGCTAGTATATACAATATAACTATAGGTGTAGCTGATGCTGGTGGTCCATCACCTGTTGGAACTAACATATCTTTTATTCTTGACTTAAGAGTTGTGCCTTATTCTGTTGGATCTGGACTAGTTAATTGGTGTGAGGTAGTAGACGGTCAAGGTGATTGCGTATCTGGCGAAACTAGACAAAATAGATACGTAGCTATAGAGATACAAGGCGGATCTTTTGATGGTTTTTATGTATACGACATAGGTGAGCAAAGCTTTAGTAGTTGGGTTTCTAATTGCTTTGGAGGTAGTACTATTACTTTAAATTATACTGGCAGACAAACTACTATTTCAGGATCACCTATAAATAGTTGTATACCTGCATTTGCAAACACGCTTGCTAGTGCTAAACAAATTTTAGACGCAAGAAACTATAACAGCAGTGCTGATTACTTAAACTTATTAGCTCAAGATACAACTGGTTTAACATTTGAGATAACATAGTGAAAGGTATTGATGATCCAGTTGCTGTAAAATCATTAAAAAAGTTATTAAAATTAGATTGGGGTCATTATAATTTATATTTAGTAGGTGGTTTAATACAAGGATGGGAAACAAAAGATATAGACGTGGCTGTAACTGGACCAATAATAAATCATGATAAGTTTGTTGAGTTAATTACAGAAGCAAGCAAGATTTATTTAATAGATATATCTTATCAAAAAAAAATACAAGTAAATCTAATAGGTGAAGCAGAGCACATGAAACCAGTAAGAATAGACGTAGGTAGACTAAGTAAACCTAATAAACAAGTTAATTCTTATTTTGAAAACGGACTATGGTTTAGGATACTTAGTTATCCTATGCTTAAACAAATAAAAAACAAAAGAGTATATACAAGCCAACCAGTGTTAATACACTAGTATTGCTTGTAATTTACAGTAAAAATAAGTAATAATTAATCATGGCAGGAGCGGTAATAGAAGTAAAATACTTTAACACTTTCGTTTTGAAAAAAACAGCTACACAAATAGAGGACACTATAGTGTGGAACGGGTCTTTTGGTATTCCAAAAGATAAGGGTGGTTACAATGTAGTTGACGCTGATGTTACTTCTGATACTAATTGGGCTATTGAAGAATCTAGAATAAGAGGTGGTTACAACAATACTAATGTAGATTACGGAGTTAGAGCTTATTTAGTAGAAGAAGATCCTGCTTCAACAATAAGATTTAATAGTTTGATATACTCAGGTATATTTAACTCTAGAACAGGTATAAATAATACTAACGTATTTTCTTCTGCCGATGATATTACAAAAAGCGCAGATCCAGCTAACGCTAGTATACAAAAACTATATGCTGAAGATACTAACTTAATTGTATTTCAAGAATACAAAGTAAGTAGAGCTTTAATAGATAAAGACGCTATATATTCTGCTGAAGGAAACGCTAGTGTAACTTCTAGTAACTTAACAATAGGTGTTATACAACCTTATGCTGGTAGGTTTGGTATAAGTAAAAACCCAGAAAGTTTTGCTACATATGGTTACAATAAGTATTTTTCTGATAAAAATAATAATGTTATAATGAAATTATCTAACTCAGGTTTAGAAGAAATTTCTAAATATGGTATGATAGATTATTTTAGAGATGAACTAAATAACATAGACATCGGCATTGACGAAGGAAAAGTAAGAGGTGGTTATGATATACACAGTGACCAATACGTGGTGTCTACTCAAAACAGTGATGGGTCAGGTTATAACACAGTTTCTTGGGATGAAACCGTAAAAGGTTGGACTAGTTTTTATGACTATAAACCAACTCAAATGTTTAGTTTAAGGAATAAGTTTTACTCAACAGGTAAAGATAATTTTTACGGAAGTCTAAAACCTGTTTGGGGAGTTAGATCATATGACAGTTTATACGAGCATTACTCAACTGAAGTTAATAGGTCTTTTTTCTATGAAAGAAATTATCCTTCTACAGTCACTTTTATATTTAACCCTAGCCCTTCAACTAGCAAAAACTTTAAAACAATAAGTTACGAAGGTATGAACGGTTGGCAGTTAAATACTTTGATATCTGATAACACAGCTAAAGATTATAACGCTTTAATACCAGGTTGGGATATTTATAACGATACTGCTAATTCATCTCGTAGCTACGTTGGAGGCGAATACGTTATAGCAGACGCGAGCGCTAAAGCTGGAGCTGCATCAACAAATACAACTGTAGTCTTAGCAAATGTTGTAGGTGTTATAGCTGTAGGAGCAAGCGTTACTGGTACAGGTGTCGCTGCTAACACAGTGGTTGTTAGTTTTGATGCAATCACAAAAGTGCTAACAGTAAATCAAAATTTAGGCATTGCTTTGAATGCTGCTTTATCATTTTACTTAGTTGTTAATAGAGTTAATTATACTACTGCTTTTGGAAATGCAAACCCTCCTTTACCTAGGTTTCATGCTGGGTTTGATAGAAAAGAAAATAGATACGTTGCTAACTTAGTAAATAACAGCGAAGCAAGTCATGGAGAAATAATATGGGGTAATGAAATGACTGGTGTTAAAGGTTATTATGTTACGGGTATATTTTCAACTGACGGCGATTATTCAACAAATGTTAGCTACAATAATAATACAGCTACAGATCCAGGAGGTGAAAAACAGTTATTTGCCGTTGGTTCAGACTACGTAAATACAAACGGATATTAAATTAAATTAAATGAGTAAACCCTTAGTAAAACAAGAGCATACGTTAGAGCAAATAAAACAAATAGAACGTTTTAGAGATTTAATAATGGACTTTGAAGACAAGCTATTAGATTTACCAGATTCATACGGTGATCCTGAAAAACCTGGACAAGATAAAGTAGCTAATACAATAAACCCACTTAAACACACGTTTGCAGATGGGCTGTATATTAGAGAAATATTTATGCCTAAAGGTCAAATAATTTCTACTGGCATACATAAAATAGAACATCCTTATTTTGTACAAAAAGGTGATATATCTATATTAACAGATCAAGGAATAAAAAGAATTAAAGCTCCTTATAATGGTATAACTAAACCAGGGACAAAAAGATTAATATACATGCACGAAGATAGTATATGGATAACTGTTCATGCAACAGACAAGAAGGATCCAGAAAGTGTATTAAAAGACGTTATAGCAAAAGACTTTGATGATCCTGATATTAGCGTAGAAAGCATGAGAAAAAAATTAAAATTAAACAACTAACAATATGAGTGTAGTAGCAGCCGGCATTGGAGCCGCGGTAAGTATCGGTGGAGGTATTTTTGGGGCTAGTAGTGCCAGAAGAGAAGCTAGACGAAAAGCTAGAAAAGCTAGAAAACTAGAAAGAAAACTAAATCAATTAGAAGCTAACAGACAAGAAATTATAAATCCTTACGAGGATTCAACTAGTTTAAGTAGCATGATGAGTAATCCTTTTGCTACGTTATCTGTATCAACAGCTGCTACAGAAATTCAAATGGAACAAACTGATATAGCTTTAGCTAACACTTTAGATACTATAAGACAAACTGGTGGTGGAGCCGGTGGAGCAACCGCCTTAGCTCAAGCTGCTTTACAAAGTAAAAAGAATGTTGCGGCTGGTATAGAGCAACAAGAAAAAGCTAATGACAACAAAAGAGTCGAAGGCGAAAAACAATTACAAAACCAATTAGTAAGTGAAGAACAAAGGATGCAAGGTTTAGATGCTGCTGGTAAATCATTTGTTTATAATGAAACAGAGAGAAGAGAACAACAACAACTTGATAGAGTTTCAAATCAAATAGCAGCATTAAGAGGTCAAGAGTCGCAGGCAAGAGCAGATGCAACTGGAGCTATAACTGGAGCTATTGGATCTGTAGCTGGTATAGCTGGAGGTTTAGGAGGTAAAATATAAAAAAAATGGAAAACAAAAACGCATATTATAATCTTGTTATAAAGCAAGTTAACGAGAGTAATTCCATGGCGTATGACAATGATTATATAGCTAGTTCTACTGATAGTGAATTCAATATAATTAATAAAGCTTACGTTGGAACAGCAACAGCTTACGCTAAATTTAAAATGGCTATAGACTCTAACAAGTGTCGTGAAACAGGTTGTGAATACGAAATGAAACAAATTCAACAATTGAAAGCATTTCCTAAAAAATCTTTAGAGTTTATAGAATTAATTGTTGATCAATTAGCTGTAACTGACACTCCTTATTACGACGTTAACAATAACTATGTTTATCTAGTTGCTAATTATATAATGAATTCTAAGCCTGGTTTTTCAAAAACAGAAGGTTATAATGTAGAATTGTTTTTATTAGAAGATGGTTCACAAGAGTTAATTTTTGATGGACCTTTGTTTGATAAAAAACTAGTTATAAATAGCTCTACGTTAACGGCGTTAGTAGATTCTGGAACAGATTTAATAGCTGAAACTCCAGATATAAACAAAGACATGCTAAGACTTTTAACTGAAGTAGGTGTATTTACACCAGACATGATTGGTGAAAATGAAGAACTTACACCTGGCGCTACTATATCTGATGAGTTTGTTTTAAAAAACCCTGACGGATCTTATGATTACGAAATAATAGACGTAGGTATGGGCAAAGGTAGAAACATACTAAAGTTTGACTTAGATAAAATAAAAAGAAAAGCTGATCCATTCATAAATGCAGAAGTAGCGGGTTTACTATCGCAAGAGCAAGAAGCTGTAGCTGCTTGGAATATGTTTATAGCTAGAGGTACTAGCGTAGAAGAAGACGCACAAATGGAACAGAATGCTAACGCTGGTAGTTTAGCTTGGTCTTACGAAAAAGATTTACCTTTGATGCCTAAAAACAAAGAATTGTTTGAGTCAAAGTATAAAGATTATTTTATGAATAACTATTTGTCTCAGTTTACAACTAATAAGTTACCAACAGTAGAAGAAGATGCAGCAGTATTTGATTTAGCGGAAGCAAAAAAAGCTAAAGCTCAAAAATTTATGGACGATAATAAATTAAATTAAATGACATTACTACAATACATAACCTCTTTACAAGACAAAGGATTATCTCAAGAAGAAATCTTTGCTAAATCACAAGAGTGGAAAAAAAATAATCCTCAAGAAAAACCAATTGAAGAAAAAACTGATGAAGTTGAGGTAAAGACAGACGACTCCCAGACAAAGGATCCAAGCTTGGAGTCGAAAGACAATACGGGATCCGAGTCGGGAGATGGGTCTTCGGGGCAACTAAAACAACAAGTATTAAGTGATGCAGAGAAAAAAGCTAATATAGACCCAAAGTATACAACAGTAGCTGCGCCAAACCAAACCTATGTTAGAGATGGAGATCCTACTGAGTATAAGTATGATGTAAATGGTCAGTATTATTTTAGAAAAAAAGGTTCTGAAGATTGGCAGCAGCATGATGCAAGTAATGAAAGAGACAAAGGTAAAATATTAGCTATTGCAGAAATGTTTGGTCACACAGATTATTCTCAAGACATAGCTAACAAAACAAGGTCAATATATAGAGCCGGTGATAAACTAGGTAAAAGCGTAGAAGAATTACTAAACGCTTCAATGAACAACAAAGAGGTTTCTCTTACAGAAGAAGAGCAAGCGGTTTTAACAGAGGTTAATGACGCTACTGTTTTATCTCCTGATTTTATAACTAAAACATCTTTAGATGCTATTAATTTTGTTAATAACCAAAGGCAAGTAGATAACTACAAAAGAGAACCTTCTGGTTTTAGTAAAAGTGGTAACATTATATACTCGCAGGTTATAGACAAAGACGAGCCAAAGAAAAATAATCCAGAATGGGATAAGGCTTTTAATGCTTCAAAAGCAAGTTGGAATCGTTTAAAAAACAAGCCAAATGATATATCCGAAGATGAGTGGATAAAAAGAAACATGGCGGAGGTTATAGTTCAAGAAAAAGAAGATAAAAAAAGAACAGCTCAATTGACAGCTTGGGTTGACGATCAAGACTCTGATACAAATTGGGATTTACTTGTTAAAAAAATAAGCGGTATAGTTGGTCCTGTAAGATTTGGTGTAGGTGTAAATCAAGTATTTGACAAGAGCAGCGCTCAAAAACTAGCGTCTTTGGCTAGTAAAAAAGTAAAACTTAATCTAAAAGCAGAACAAGAAAATACAGAGCAATGGTTTAAAAATGCTGATGGAGTTATAAATTCTATCAATGCCTCTTTAACAGCTATATCAAAAGCAGATTATCAAACTGAATATGAGGTAAAAAGAGCAAAAGCCGTTTCAGCTAAATTACTAGCTAAGAAAAAAGAAATAATTGACATTGCAAACTCAAAAAGAGGACAATTAAACGATATACTAGAAGCTGACAACTTTAACAATGATAGAATATCTCACTTAGAAAAAAACTTTAATTTAATACCAGTGGTTAGCGCTGGATTACAATCAGGCGCTGTTCAGTTTGGTGACGCTGCTATAGGTCTTGTAAATGAAGTATTACAAATGCCAGAAGAACTAGGTTTAAACGAAGATAATCTTTTAGGTAAAGCTTTTACAGCACTTTCTCCTGGTCTCTCTATATTAAGTAAAGTAGCTCAATCACAACCTTACAATCAAACAAAAGATCAAATTAGATCGCAGTTAAAAGATTATAGCGAGCAAATAATGAATGGCGTGTATGTTGAGCCTTTTGGAGAAATAAACTCAGCATCTGGTTGGGGAAGATACGGTGCTAACATGTTAGGTAGTCAAGCTATAAACACGGCTATTATGTTTGGCACAGGAGGCGCTGCCTTACCTATATTAACTGCTTCATCAATGGGTGGCAAAGCAAATGAATTAAGAGATCAAGAAAGACAAAGCTTAAATAATTTAATTGAATGGGGAAAGAATGAGCCAGTTAAACAAGAAGGTGAAAGCGATGAAGATTTTAAACAAAGAGTTGAACAGTACGCTTTAGATAAACCTACGGTATCAAACTTTACACCTTTCCAAAGATATACTACAGTAATAGGAGCTGGTTTACTAGAATTTGCTACTGAAAGATTTTCCCTTGATATTATAAATAGATCTTTTAAAATAGCTAAAAACGTAGGCGTTGATAACTACAGAAGAGGTTTTTTAGATCAAATTAGATCTGTAGGAACTAAAGAAGGTTTTAGCAATACCGCTAAAATGGGCGGTAGATATGTAGCTGATGGATTAGGCGAAGGTGCTGGTGAAGGTTTAGTTGAGTATGGAAACAACTGGTTTAAAAGATATGTACTTGAAGACAAGGATGTAAATTTAATGGACGGAGTAGTGGAATCAAGTGTTAATGGTTATGCTATGTCAAATCTTGTTTATAAACTACCAGGTATTGGAGGGCAATTAATAGGCTTAGTACAAGGGCCTGTTGGTAAAGATAAGATAAGAAATAATGTAGCTAAAATAACTAAACTACAAAATTCATTATTGTCTAATCCTGACATGAGTGATTTAAATAGAGGTAAAATAGAAGATCAAATTGTAGACTTAACAATGAAGTCTTCTAATGAAATTGATAAAACTCTTAATAGATTTACTGATATACCTAAAAAGTCATTAAAAAAGTTAGGTGATATTGAGCTAGAAGGATTTAAAGTAGATGCAAGCATAAGTGAAATCAAAAAAGATGATAACTTTACTGTTGGCAAAGACGAAGCTATAGCTGAACTTGAAAATCAAAAAATACAACTAGCTATTGATAAAGGAAAAATCTTAGAACCTTTTATAGAAGCAGATTCTAGCGTTGATACTGATCAGTTCGTGGAATTAAGAACAAGAATACAAGAAGGCTCTAGTGTTATAGCTGATCAACTAGGTGGCGGCATACAAAGATTTGATAACACAGAAGACTTAATCGGTGGTCTTACGTCTTTAGAAGCGCAAGGTGTAAAAGTAGACGTTAAAAGAAATGAACAAGGACAAATTTTAGACGCTAAAGATCAAGATTATGGTCTAATAGCACAAGTCCCTGATGGAGAAGGTGGTTTTGTAACTCAGATATTAATAAACAACGCGTCAAGTCAAGCCGATGGTGTAATGCCAGCAGACAAACATGAAGTACTACATTTTGCAGCAGCGAATATGGATCCTGATAAAAAAGTGCAAATGGGTAAAGACGTTTATAACGTTTTAAAAAATGACTCAAGTCTTGAAGTAGATGAAAGCGTTTTAAAACTTATAAATCAATATAAAGCTGAACTAGATAGTGGGAAACTAAGTGAATCTGATTTCTTTGAAGAAGTTATGGCTGTAACAAGTGATGGCTTGACTGATGGTACAATAAAACCAAAAGCTATAACAGGTGCTCAACTTATGTCTAGTGACATCGTAGATTTAGGAAAAAAAATAATGTCTACGATAGAGTGGAATCAAGAATTTGATAAAGGTCAAGGTGTTATTAGTTTTCTAAAAGACTTTAATGCAGATGTAATTAAGGGAGAAGGTTTGTCTCAGTCTGTTAAAGAAACTTTAGAAGTTGACATGGGATTAGAGACTGAAGTAGATCTTGGAACTGTCAAATCATCTAAGGCTTCACAAGCTAAAAACCAAAAGCTAGTAAGAGAAGCTAAGCGTGGAGATCTTAAAGCCGTAGATGCTTTAATAAAAGATAACTCAGGTATTATATTACAAAAGCTAGGATTTAATAAAGATATTGGAGATGTAACCTCACAAGATATTTTAAACGTAGTTAAAGACCAAGCTATAGGTAAAGGTTTATTTAAAGGTAGACAAAAACCTTTGTTTGATAACTATAACCCTACTAAAGGAGAAGTTAGTACTTACTTAGGTGATATAGTTGGAAAGCGTAAAGCTGAGATATTTAAAGCCGCTGGATTAGATGCTACTAAATTTGATACTGTAAGCACAGACGCTCCGCAAGCACAGCAAGTAGCTGATACTACCGAGCAATCTGAGTTTGATGAAGTGACTAATGAAGAAAAAGGTAGAGAGAAAGTGTATCCTTCTAACATGCCTTCTATTTCTAAAAACATAAAACCAGAGTCAATAGCTTCTATAAACGAAGGTGCTAAAAGAGATATACTACTAAACGCTAGTAAAGGTATAGATGCTATAGTTTCTGGTATAAAATCAGAAGGAAAAATCACAGCAAAAATTTTAGGTAAAGATGTTGGTACTTTTTCTAAAGGTTGGCCAAAGTTTGTTAATGAGTTAGTCAATGATGGTTTAACTAAAGTTATTCCAGCTGCAGCTTTAAAAAGAAGGTTTGGCAATGTTCTTGATATAAAGAAAACAGGTACTACTCCTACTAAAAGAGTAAACCCAGTAACAGGTAAAGTAACTACTTTTAACAAACCAGTATATGAAATACCTAAAGCAAATAATCAAAATTTAATAGATTATTTTACAGGCCAAGAAAAAAGAAGAACGTCGTTACTAGAAGTTCTAGGACAAGATTTAGTTGTTGAACAACTTCAAGAGTTAAAAAACGATGCTGACTTTATGGCAAAGCTAGATTCATTAACAGATGGTAAAGCATCTGAAATAATGGAAAACCTTGATAGTAAACTAGACACAAGAAACTTAGAAGATACATCGCTTGATACTGTTAAGGCTAGTAAAAAAGTTAATAAAACACCTACTAATAAGCAAGAGCAAGACGATATAGTAATAGAGCAAGGTGCAAAACCTATAACTCAAGACGCGGAAGGTGTATCTAGATTTATAGATTTTTTAACAAACCCTAAAGGTTTAATTTCTGGCTTTGGAGATTTTACTAATATTATTTTAAAGCCTAGCACTTTTTCAGGCGCAGGAAACTCTGCTACTACAGAAAAAGGAGGTGGAGCAATAGGAAGAGGATTTAAGCTTATAACAAATAGACTCAGAACAAGAAGTAAAGATTTATCTTCAACCTTAGATAGTTTATCAAAAGGCGAAGTTGGTGAATTAAGCGTTATTAAAGAGCAAGTAAAAAATTCTACTAACGAAAAAAATGTATCTAAAGAAGACAGAAAAGCCGTTCAAGACGCTATTGGACCACAAAAAGGTGTAGCTAAAGCTACAAAAAATCAGTCTAAACAGTCTTCAATTTCTAAAGGAAAGAAAATTATTTATGATGGCTTAAGAAAAGCTATTAAGTCAAACTCTTTAAATATAGCCGGTATAAGAGAGATGATAGGAAATCAAAACGCCAACGCAGGTCTAGGTAGAAACATGGCTACACTTAACAGTGATGGTAGGGGAAAAGACAAAGATGGTAGATATGAAGAACATTGGTTTCAAGCTTCTCAATGGAATATAAATACTTTAAAAGCTTTAGGTAAAAGCGATTTAATTTGGAATGCTTGGACTAAATTTTCTAACAGCAATTACTATCAAGAAATAATAAATAATAAAACTCAAACAGCTGTTGATAAGACTTATGATATAACTATGCCTGATGGGTCAGTTGTTAAGTGGAAATCTAAAGATAAACTACATCCTTTATTACAGCAAGCTATAGATAAGGGTTTAGAAACAGGTGATTTTAGCGATGCTAACAAACTTGCTGACATAAGAAAGTATCCTGGAAAAGATGTACATACAGAAGTTAACCCGTTTACACACGGTAGAAACGGTATTAGCGACGCTGTTAGATATGATATAATAGTAAGTAAAGATTTACAGGCTAACCCTAATATACAGCACGCCACAAGCGCGATAATTAATGAGGTTATAATTGGAAAAATAACAACTAAACAAGCTCAAGAAAGAATAGACGCTTACAAGCCAATAGCTAAGTTAGAAGCGAAATCTTCAAAGAAAAACACAAGCACTTTTGGAGATAAGTTAAATACAGAAATGACTATAGCTGAGCAGTTAACTATACTAGGCACGTATGACAAAGCAGCTAGAAACGCTAGAGCAATTGATACACCTAAGAAAGGTATTAGTGTTTTTGACTTTGATGATACACTAGCTAGAACTAAAGAGAAAGTTATAGTAAACAATGCAGATGGTAGTTCTACAGAAATATCAGCTGCTCAGTTTGCAGAAACAGCAAACGAACTAGAAGCTAACGGAGCTACGTTTGATTTTAGTAATTTTGAAGGAGTTGCAGATGGTACTAAAAAAGGTCCACTAGCTGACCTTGCTTTAAAACGTCAAGATAAATTTGGCAGTAAAGATATATTTGTATTAACAGCAAGACCACAAGCTTCGGCTCAAGCTATAAAAAAGTTTTTAGATGGTATTGGATTAAACTTACCTATAAGTAACATAACAGGTTTAGCAAATGGATCACCAGGAGCTAAAGGAAACTGGGTTGCAGGTAAAGCAGCTGAAGGTTATAATGATTTTTATTTCGCAGATGATGCTTATAAAAACGTAGAAGCAGTACAAGAAGTGTTAAGTCAAGTTGATGTTGACTCTAAAGTTCAAATAGCTAAAGCTAGTAAGAAAAAAGTATTTAACAAAGTATTTAATGACATAATAGAAAATAGTACTGGTATAAAATCATACAAAGTATATTCACCTGCAAAAGCACAAACAATAGGTGCTAGTAAGGGTAAATTTGATTTTCTTATACCAGCTTCAGCAGAAGACTTTACAGGGTTGTTATATAAAACTTTAGGTAAAGGCAAGGTTGGTGATGCTCAAATGGCTTTTTATAAAACTAATTTACTTGATCCTTATAATAGAGCTGAAATAGCTGTAGTAAACGCTAAGATACAAGCTGCAAATGACTTCAAAGCATTAAAGAATAATTTAAAAACTTTACCTAAAAGTTTATCTAAGTTAACTGGAATAGGTAAATTTACTTTTTCACAAGCATCTCGTGTAGCTGTATGGACAAGACAAGGTATGACTGTACCAGGTTTATCTAAAAAAGATCTTAAACAATTAAATGACTTTGTTGATAACAATGCTGAGTTAAATACTTTTGCAGATGAGCTTATAAAAATACAAAAAGGAAAACCATACCCTGCACCTACAAAGACATGGGTTAGTGGAACTATAACAAGTGATATAACTACAGAGATAAACAAAGTCAATAGAAAAGAGTACATGCAGGAGTTTCAAGAAAATGCTGACATAATTTTTAGCGATGAAAACATGTCAAAACTTGAAGCTGCTTACGGACCTAAGTATGTTGAAGCTTTAAAAGATAATCTACGTAGAATGAAGTCAGGCTCTAATAGACCGATAGGAGGTTCTAGAGTTGTCAACGAAGTATTAGATTGGCTAAACAATTCAGTTGGTGCTGTCATGTTCTTAAACACTAGATCTGCAATACTACAAACTATATCTGCGGTTAACTTTGTTCAAGTCAGTGGACCTAATAATTTACTAGCAGCAGGTAAAGCTTTTGCTAATCAAAAACAATACTGGAAAGATTTCATGACATTAATGAATTCACCTTATTTAGTTGAAAGACGTAATGGTTTAAAAATAAATGTTAGTGAATCTGAAATAGCAGATGCTGTGGCTGAATCTAAAAACAAACCAAAAGCTGCTTTAGCTTATTTATTAAGCAAAGGTTTTGTAATGACTAGGTTTGCAGATAGTTTTGCTATTGCTTCTGGAGGTTCTACTTTTTATAGAAACACTGTTGATGCTTTAGTTAAAAGCGGTATGGACCAAAAGTCGGCTGAGAAAAAAGCTTTTGATGATTTTAGAGCTTTAGCGGAAGAAAGTCAACAATCAAGTAATCCTAGTAGAATAAGCCAACAACAAGCTTCAGCAGCTGGTCGTGTTATATTAGCGTTTGCTAATACACCAATGCAATATGCTCGTATAATAAAAAGAGCTGGTCAAGATCTTATAAACGGAAGAGGTGACTGGAAATCTAATGTATCTAAAATAGCTTATTACGGTGCTATGCAAAACGTAGTGTTTAACGCTTTACAACAAGCTTTATTTGCTTTAGCTTTTAGTGACGATGAAGAAGAAAAAGAAAAACAAAAGAAAGATAAGACTGGTAGAATAGTAAACGGTATGGTTGATTCTTTAATAAAAGGAGCAGGTATACAAGGTCAAGCTGTTATTTCAATTAAAAACGCTATAATTAAAATAGCTGAAGAGGCTGATAAAAAATCACCAGAGTTTGAAAAAGCTGTAGATGACTTGCTTGGCTTTTCACCGCCGCTTAGTGCTAAGATAAGAAAGATAAAAGGTGGTTTAAAAGCTTTTTCATGGAGTAGGAAAGAAATGAAAGAAAAAGGCTTTGACTTAAACAATCCAGCTTACCTAGCTAGTGCGCAGGTAATATCAGGATTGACAAACATACCTGTAGATAGAGCTATTAAAAAGCTAAACAACATTAGAGCTATATTTAGTGATAGTTCTGCTAAGTGGCAAAAAGTAGCTATGGCATTAGGCTGGTCAACATGGGACGTAGGTTTACCTTTCTACGGTGTTGAAGACAAAGAAGTACAAACACCACAAACAATACTTAGAGATAAAGTATTAAAAATGAAAAAAGAAACAAGTGGACCACAACAAAAACAAATGCTTTTAGATTTAGGTTTAACTAAAAAAGAAATAAAAGCTTTAAGATACGAAGAAAATAGAATAAAAAAAATAATTGAATTACAAAACAAAAACAAAAAATAATGGCATACGAGGATTCAGCTTTAAAAAAAGTAAAATGTACCTCACCGTACAAAATGAAACATCAAACTCCACTTGACTTGGGAAGATGCTGGGATGGATACAAACCAAACCCTGATGGAAGACCTGCAAGTGAACAAGGAAGTTGTGTAAAAATATAAAAAAAAACTATGGGAAAATTACTAGTAAAATTAGGGTTAAAAATACAAGCATGGTGGTGTTTGTTTGAGTGTTGGTGGAATAGCGTGGTAGCTAAACTTATGTTTAACGTTGAGACGTGTCCTCACAAATTATGTAAATGTAAGAAATAATGACTGAACAAATAAAATTATACGTAATCAACGCTTCTACGTTAGGGGTTACAACTTTTACTACTTTAGAAATGGGTATGAAAATATTGCTTTTAGCAGTAACTATAGGATATACCATTACTAAATGGATAAATATAAATAAAAAAGATGAGGACGATAAATAAAATTATCGTTCATTGTTCAGCTACACAAGAAGGTAGAGACTTAGATGCTGCAGAAATAAATCGGTGGCATTTAAAAAGAGGATGGAATGGTATAGGTTACCATTATGTAGTTTTGCTAGACGGTACTATAGAATATGGCCGTAGTATATACAAACAAGGAGCTCATGTTAAAGGCGGAAATGAAGGTTCTATAGGGATTTGTTACATCGGAGGCGTTGAATCAGAACGTGGTTCTAATGGCAAATGGATTGCTAAAGATACTAGAACACCTGAACAAAAAGAAAGTTTGTTATTATTACTTAAAACATTAAAAAAAATGCATACAAGCGCTACAATACATGGCCACAATGAGTTTGCGGCTAAAAGTTGCCCTTGCTTTGATGCTAATAAAGAATATTGCAACATATGAAATCACCACTAAAAATAAGCGAAGAATCTTATAATGAGAGCAACGCAGAAATGAGAAGAAAAAATCCTGGCATGGGTAAAAAACTTACATCAGGTACTAACCCAAGAAGAGTCTCATTTGCCTGTAGATTTGCAGGTATGAAAGGAGCTATGAAAGAAGCTAACGGAGAACCAACTAGAAAAGCTAAAGCTTTAAAGAAATGGGGATTTGGTAGCGTAGAAGCTGCTAGAAATTTTTGTCAAAAAAATAAAGAAAAAAAATCTTAAAAAGGAACACAATAAAATAGGCGTACCATACCTAATAGTTCCTGTAACCAGAAAGGGCCCTCATTACGAGAGCCCTTTTTTGATATGTATACATTATTTAATTATTTATACATATTAGTTTTTATATGTATAAAAAAGTCATAACTTTTAGCCTTTAGCCATCACAAGCTAAACAATCTTCATTCATTGCTTGCTGTGCAATATCGCCTCGTAAAACGCTTTCTGTTCTTGTATAGTATAAAGTTTTAACTCCTTTTTTCCACGCGTCAAAATGCACTTTATTAAGCCATTTAGGTGTTGCTACGCTTGGAAACGCTAAGTTTAAACTAACAGACTGATCTACATATTGCTGCCTCAGTCCAGCTTGATTAACTAACTCCAGTTGATTAATCTCCTTAAAAGTCTTAAATACCTCCTTTGCGGGTGTTTCGTGCGCCATAACAACATCATCAAGCTCAGTAATGTTTTGTACGCTACCACCATCAGCCATGATTTTATCCCATGTTTCATTGTTATTTATTTTAAGTTTTCTAAGTAATTTAACTAACGTAGGGTTTTTTCTTATAAACGTGCCTTTTGCTGATTGTTCTGTAAAAACATTTGCTGCCCAAGGCTCTATTCCCGGTGATACATTGCCGCTGAGCTTACTATTGCTAACAGTGGGAGCAACAGCACGAAGATGAGTATTACGCATACCAGTTCCAGAGCACCATAAAGGCTCTCCATAAGTTTCAGCAAGCGCCATGGAAGCTCTTTCGCTTTCAATTTTGATCTGACTAAAAATTTTCCTAGTTTCAAACTGAGCAAGTAAACCTTCGAACGAGATACCTTTTTCCTGTAGGTATGTGTGCCAGCCCAAAACTCCCAAGCCAAGCGCTCTTCCTTTCGTAGCCGATCGTACTGCATTCTCGAAGCCTCGTAAACCTTTAGCTCGTTGTATAAACTCTTCCATGACTCCATCAAGGAACCATATGCTGTCGTAAATAAGACTTGTATCTTTCCACTCTTCATATTTTGCTAAATTTAATGATGACAAACAACAAACAAAGCTGTGATTTTCATCGGTATGTAATGTAATCTCAGAACATATGTTAGTCATATGTACTTTTAATCCATTTTCTTTATAAGCTTTAGGATTCTTTTTGTTAACGTTGCCTTTAAACATAATGTACGGCTCTCCAGTTGCTTTTCGCTTTCTAAGTAATTTACTCCATCTATTCCTAGCTGACGCATCTCCTTGTTCAAGTTTGCGCATAAACTTATCGCCAACAACTGCGCACTGATGTAAGTTAAGCGACTGTCTGTTAATATCTCCTTTAGGTTCTCTAATTTCAAGCCACTCTTCGAAATCGTCGTGCTCAATGTTAATATTAACTGATGCAGCTCCTCGTCTAACTGATCCTTGATTAGTGGCAAGAATTGTTGAATCGTATATTTTACAAAAAGGGACGACCCCATCTGATGTTCCATTTCCTGTTATTCTAGCGCCAGCGGGTCTTATTTGATTTATACCAATACCAACTCCACCGCCGTGCTTAGCGAGTAGCATCATCTCTAAATTTTTACTTCCTATATCTTGTATGCTATCAGCAACATCAATGCCGAAACAGCTAATAGGCAAACCGCGATCAGTACCTGTATTAGATAATACTGGCGAAGCGAGGCATAGCCATCCGTTCCAGATGTACTCAAAAAACTTTTCAGCCATTTCAGGTTTATAAAGTCTTCTAGCAACAGTCCTAGATACACGCATGTAAGCATCACGAGGAGTTTCACCTTGTAATAAATACCCGCCAGATATCGTTTTTTTATACACTTCCGTGTCTCCCCATTTTGGGTAATCTTCTCCTTTAATCCACTCATTGTTCCACATATTTTATCCTATAAAATGTTTTGTCCATGCTATTAAACCATTTAGATTTAACGCTACTAAATTCCACTGTTTTCTTGATGCTGTTTGTATCATAACACAAATAAAACCTAAGATGTAAAGCTTAGGTTCTAATGTCCATTGTGCTGCTATCAAAAAACCAGCACCCATATATCCTGCTCTAGTCGCTAGTCGCTTCCAAGGACTTAGCCTCTTCTGCCTTACTAGATTCTTCAGCAACTTTTGTTTTAAGTTTTTCAATTGCATCTTTATAATCTGGCATTTGTTTAATTGTTTCTAATGTACCTACAGCTAAATCTTTTAAGTACGCGTTTTCATCTAGTAATTGTTGCACAACTTTTATAAGTGCTTGCTGTTTTTTTTCTAATAAATTTGTTTTACTTTGTTTTTGTCCTTTCATTATTATTTTTTTTAACAAAATCTCTCATACCATTCCAGTTAAGATCTTTGTATATTTCTTCTTCAGTTATTTCTATTTTACCAAATATCCTCGAAGTCTTCACCTTCTCCCGCTTTTGAGTAATCAGTCGGCCTAATTGCGAAAAAATCAGTATGAGTGACCCCGCCGGTAAGATGATAGAACCAATCAAGATTACCTGCTGCTTTAATGTCATACGCGAAATACGACCCAAGGTCGACATAACCGAGTTCCACAAGTTTTTCATTTGCTCTCTTTTTTATAAAGTGTTTTAAATCATTAGCTGATATACCTTCAATATCACCAGCTTCAAACATTTTTTCAATATAGCTACTTTCAAGCTTTACCATCGTTTCTGCAGCTTTAATTATATCTTCTCGACATAAATGCAGTAATTGATCATTTTCTTTACACATATCTCGGTATAACTTACAACCCATTTTACTGTGCAATGATTCGTCTCTTACAGACCATTTCATTTGTTGCCCGATACCCTTGAGTAAATTTCGAAGCTGAAAACTATAAAGCACTGCAAAAGCACTATACAAACTAACTCCTTCAGCGAAGGCTGAAAATACAGCCAGGCTTTTCGCAATACCAATAGAATCGCTACCGTTATAAGCAACCAAATTATCAAATCTTGCAGACGTGG
>Ga0233444_10000908_pt1 | contig 35408 bp, 58 predicted proteins | sample SI_124_October20_6_FD_182792 | JGI IMG/M metagenome (GOLD analysis project Ga0233444, IMG submission 182792) | Seawater microbial communities from Saanich Inlet, British Columbia, Canada - SI_124_October2016_10_MG | ecosystem: Environmental > Aquatic > Marine > Inlet | place: Canada: British... | reverse complement strand
GAATCACTTATCAGAAAGTTGATAGATAGTGGTTACAGCAATACAGAAAAAGGAATGGTAAATTTAACTAAAATTATTTAATTATGGCAATTTCAACAGCTGCAGTAATAGGTTTAGGGGCTGCTGCTTTAGCAGGTGGGGCAGCTTCACGAAAAGGAGGAACAGGTATAGGAGGGGCGATAAAAGGAAAAAAAGGATCAACATCTTTAGCGGGTCTCAGTAGAGAACAGATAGCGACAGCTAATTTATTTAGGAACTTATCACCAGAACAGCAAAAAGATTTATTATTAAATAATCCTAATATTGAAGGTCCAGGAGGAAAACAAATATACGACCCCTTAACAAATACTATAAGAATCGAAGAATCAGAATTTCAAGCAGGACAAAGAGGAAGACAGGAGGCATTAGCAAGAAGTTTATCAGAACAATTACAGGGTGTAGAATTATCTGATACAGATCCTGAAGCAAGATTTGAACAAGGCAGGCAACTACTAGAGCCAGCTTTTACAGAACAAAGAGAGCAACTAGAGCAATCTTTGGCAGATAGAGGCTTACCATCAGGCAGTGAGGCATACGCAAGAGAATTGAACAGATTAGAATCTTCACAAGGTAGGCAGTTGCAACAACTATCTTTTGAATCAGTACAGACAGCAGAAGCTCAAAGATCAGCAAGATTTAATGAGTTAGCATCTTTACTTGGTCAGGCTCAAGTAGGTGGAGTAGGTTTTGGACAATTTCAATCTAATTTTAGTGGGTTAGATTTATTTGGAGCAGAACAAGCTGGATTAAATAGAGCTTTTCAAGGCGAACAATTGAGAAAGCAAAGAAGTGCAGACAAAAGAAATGCAATGATTGGTGCCTTAGGAGGTCTTGGTGGTGCTGGTATATCGGCTTTTTCTGACGAAAGACTAAAAGAAAATATTCATAAATTAGGAGAATCACCAAGTGGTTTAGGTATTTATCAATTTAGTTATATTGGTGAAGAATCAAAAACTCCAAACCATATTGGAACTATGGCTCAAGAGGTGTTAAAAATTAATCCTGATGCAGTTAGTAAAAAAGATGGTTATTATATGGTAGATTACAGCAAAATTGATGTTATACCTTATATTATAAATAAAAAAGAATATGGCGATAAATAGAAAACTACTAGAACAAGAATTAAAAAGAGCAGGACAAATAACACAATCTGCAGTAAGTGGAGAAGGTTTTGATCCTCGAGGTGGTTATGGAGTATTAGCGGCACAACTAGGAACTGCTGCAATTGGTGCTTTTGCTGAAAAGAAAGCTAGAGATAAACTAATGCAACAAGAAGAATTGAGAAAACAGAAGATGGGGGCAGTGCTAGAAAAACAAGGATTATCTCCTGACTTAGCTGACTTAATGTCTCCTGCAAGTCAAGATGCTCTTGTTCAACAAATTATTAAATCTGAACTAACTACACCTGCCGCACCAAAATATGATATAAGAGAGGGCGAAGGGGGTTTTGTAAGGATTGATCCACAAACTGGAACAGCAGAACCAATAAAGACTGCACAAGGCGAGCAATTAAAGAGTAAAATAAAAAGCCCTGAAACCGTTGTAAATATTGGAGATAAACGAACTAAATTAGACGAAAAAATACTAGAAAAATCTTTTGAAGCTGCTACTGGGAGTGAAGCTTTAACTCCTTTACTAGGTAGGGCAGAAGAGTTGGTCAATAAGTTAGAAACTGGACCTTTTGCAAATGTAGCATTTAAAGCTAGTAAGTTAGGTAACATTTTAACAGCAGGTGCGTTTGATCCCGACGCTTTAAAAGATTATCAAGAATTAGAATCTATATCTAAAGAATTTGGTGCAAGAACGCTTGATTTATTTGGGGGTAATGATAGTAATAGAGAGTTGTTGGTGGCAATAGAGACAAATGTTAGTGCTGATAAGAAAAATGAAACTAATCTAAATATTATAAAAAGAAAGAAAGTAGCTTCTGATATTTTAAGATCAAAACCAGATTTTCAAATTTCTTGGGTTAATGAAAACGGATCAATATTAGAAAAAAACAAAGCAAATGAGAGTTTTGCAAAATCTTGGAGAAAATACCAAGAAGAAAGATGGAAAAAAGAAGGTGGTGCGATAAAAAAACCAGAGATAGAAAAAAATGAAAGACAATCTATCGCAAAAGATGTTAAAATGTTTTTAAGTAATAAAAAAACAACAAAACAAACTCCAGCAACAGGAATCAAATTTTTAGGAATTGAATAATGCCAATAGCAAGAATACAGTTACCAGACGGAAGGATAGCAAGATTTGAAGTACCAGAAGGTACTACACAAGATCAAGTAATGAAATTTGTTTCACAACAACAATTTGACCAACCTCAAAAAAAAGTAATTAATAAAAAAACAATAACTCAACCAGAAGCGGCTATAGCAGGAGCTGGACAGGGAGCTACCTTTGGATTTGGTGATGAAATAATATCTGGGATTACAACTCCTTTTATTTATGGAGCTTCAAAATTAGCTGAACAGTTAGGTTACGATACAAAAGGACTAGCAGATAAATCTTTAAAAGAAATTTATCAAATGGAGCAAGATAAATCTCAAAAAGAGTTAAATTTAGCAAAAGAATCTTATCCAAAAACATTTTTATCAGGGGAAATAGCTGGTGCAATTGGAACAGGAAAAGCGGCAATGGGGGTAAAAAAACTACAAAACTTACCTAAGAAATTATCAGTAGCAAGTGCAGGAGCAGGAGCAGGTGCTTTGTATGGAGCAGGAACTGCTGAACAAGGAAAAAAAATTAAAGGAGCTGGAGTTGGTGTTGTAACTGGAGCAGTTGGTGGGGTAGTAGGTCAAAAGGCAATAAATGTTGCAGGAAAAACTATACAAAAAATCTTACCAAAAAAAGACTTAAAAATTATAGCTAATAAAAATTTAAATAAAATTAACTTCGATGAGTTAAAACAGTTAGCAAGCTTATCTTATAAAACAGCAGAAAAAGAAGGGGGGGTCTTATCTTCTAAATTTACCAATAAGTTAATAGATAAAATATCAAAGTTAGGAAAAAAAGATCCACTTGTTGGTGAGATATTTGGAGAAAAATCTTCTAGCAAAAGAATAAAAGACATTTCTAAAGTTTTTAAAGATCAAAAACTTACATTAAAACAAGTAGAAGAACTAGATCAAGGATTAACTGATGACATTGCCGATTCTTTTAATATGGCAACTGGCAAGGTGGACTCTAACGGTAAAGTCCTTCAAGATATACAAAAAGTAATTAGAAGCTCTATCGAAGAAGCGAAACCTCAAGACTTAATAGGAAAGGGAAAGGGTTTTGAAACTTATAGAGATGCAACAAAACTATGGTCAAAATCATTAAAACTGAAACAAATAGAAAAAATGGTAAGAAAGGGGTTAGATGCTGAAAATCCCGCAAAATCTTTACAAAGACAATTTAGTACATTTTTAAATAATGACAAAAAACTTCGAGGGTTTTCTTCTCAAGAAAAAAAGATTATAGAAAATGTTGCTAAAACTGGAACAGCGCAAAATATATTTAATATTTTAGGAAATAGGTTTATAGGTGGTGGTTTAGGTTTTGCAGGTGGTGGTATTCCTGGAGCTGCAGCAGGTATAGCTACAACTCAAACAGCACGAAAAATTGCTGAAAAAATACAAACTCGTAAAACGGATAAACTTATGAATGAAATAGTTAAAGGAGTAAAGACGACAAAACAAAAAAATAATAAAATAGGTTTAGCTCCTTTAATACAAGCACCTATTTTAAACAACAATTAATTAAATTATGCCAAAAGGATTGTACGCAAACATACACGCAAAAAGAAAAAGAATAAAAGCTGGTAGCGGTGAAACTATGAGAAAAAAGGGTGCTAAAGGTGCACCAACAGCGAAAGCATTTAAACAAGCTAAAAAAACAGCTAAACCATACAAAAAGAAATGAGAAAGAAATCAGTTAATTTATCAATAGGAAGAGGTGAAAAATCCAAAAAAGGAGGATTGACAGCTAAAGGTAGAGCTAAATATAATAAAGCAACTGGAAGCAATTTAAAAGCACCTGTTACTGCTAAGCAAGCAAGCAAAAGTAAAACAGCAGCTGGAAGAAGAAAGTCTTTTTGTGCCAGAATGTCAGGAATGAAAGGAGCAACTTCTAAAAATGGAAAACTAACTAGAAAAGGATTAGCTTTAAAAAGGTGGGATTGTAATTGACTTTTAAACTAATTTTACATAACCTAAAAAATAAATTATAAAATTATGCCAAGAAACGGATCAGGAACATTTAATAGAATTTACAACTGGACAACAGATGCAGAAAATGGAATTGACATCGAACCTTCAAGAATGGACGGAGAATTTGACGGACTTGCAACAGGTTTATCAAACTCAATAGCAAAAGACGGTCAAACAACAATCACAGCCAACATACCTTTTAATAGTAAGAAAATAACAGCGTTAGCTAATGGTTCAGCAAGGACAGATTCAATCGCTTTAGGTCAAGTGCAAGATAACTCATACGGAACTTTAGGAACTCTTGGAGGTTCAGCAGATACTTACACAGCTAGCCCATCTCCTGCTATTACAGCTTATGCGACAGGTATGGAATTTAACCTAAAAGTTAATGCAACTAATACAGGAGCATCAACCTTGAATGTTAGTGCAATAGGTGCTAAAGACATTAAAAAATATGATGGTGCAGGCTCTAAATTAGATATTGGATTTGGTGATTTACCAATAAACCAATATGTAAAAGTTATTTATGATGGTACTGATTTTGTTTTAAGGGATGCAGTTAAGCAAAAAGGTAATAAAAACCTAATAATAAACGGAGACTTTGAAATAGCACAACGAGGAACTTCTTTTACTTCTGTTGGCAACGATACATATACATTAGATCGTTTTAGATATATAAAATCTGGTGCAATGGTTCACGATATATCGCAAAATTCAGATGTTCCAACAGTAACACAAGCAGGAAGATATATTCCAAATTCACTACTTATTGATTGCACAACGATTGACTCTTCAATTGGGGCTGGAGATTATGCAGCAATAGAACAAAAAATAGAGGGTTATAATTTTCAAGCAATAGCACAAAAAACTTTTACTTTATCATTTTGGGTAAAGGCTACAAAAACTGGAACATATTGTGCAGCTTTTAGAAATACTGGTGTTGATAGAAGTTATGTTGCAGAATATACTATTAATTCAGCGAATACATGGGAATATAAAACAATAACAGTTTCATCTTCCCCTAGTGCTGGTACTTGGAATTATAATAATGGTATCGGTTTACATGTTGCATTCCTTCTAGCTACTGGGTCAACATTTCAAACTACAGCTGGATCTTGGCAAACAGGAAATTATTTTGGAACCTCTAATCAAGTCAATGCTTGTGATAATGTTTCAAATGATTTTAGAATTGCGAGTGTTCAAGTTGAAGCTGGAAGCGTAGCAACTGAATTTGAAAAAAGGAGTATTCAGCAAGAAGAAAATTTATCTTATAGGTATTATGAAACTGGGTTGACTGGCTTTTCTGGAGATACTGATGGTAGTAATCTAGTTTATAATCAAAACTTCAAAGTAAGTAAAAGAGCTTTAGCCAGTATGTCTGTAACTCTTCAAAATGCAACTAACATATCTACGATAGCAACAGGTGCGGGTGTTAGTGTTAATTCGTTTCAAATAAATATCAGTCCTAGTGGGTCTGGATTTACTAGACATTTTGACTCATCTTGGATAGCTAATGCAGAACTTTAATAATTAAATTATGAACATAGAAACAGTTAAAGATTTAGAAAATAGTTACTTAGTAAACGGATCAACAACAGTACCTAAAGATTCAACTAATTCAGATTATAAAAAGGTTCAAGATTGGATAGCGGAGGGTAATACTCCTGATCCAGAATTTACGCCAGCAGAATTACTTGAGAACGCTAAAAAAGATAAAATAGCAGAAATAAAAAAAGCTAAAGAAATAGACTTATATTTAAATGTTAGTTATAACAATAAAGATTTTATATCTAGTGAAAAAGCAGTAAGTAATATGACTGGGGCAATAATATTAAATCAAGATAGTTATAATTGGTTAGACGCTTATGGTAATTCAGTTACAATGACAGTAAATGATTTAAGAAATTTAATCGGAATAATTGCCACGCAAAGAAGTTTAACCTATAACAAAGAAGCTACGAAAATAAAAGAAATAAACGATGCACAGACAATAGAAGAAGTCAATCTAGTAGATTGGAATTTGTCTTTTGCTACTAGCCCTGGCTTTGTTAGTGGTGTAATAGATTCGTAATAATTTGGTTAAATTTGAATAAATAAGGATGAGTACATATAAAAAAGTTATAGACAGTGCAGAATCTGGAGCGGAGTTTTTGTTTAACAGTAATAAAAATGAAAAATTAAAATTTAAAATAATTGGTACTCCGTCTTCTAATATAAAATTATTTATTCAAGATACTAACACGGTTGATAAAGATCCAACTATGAGAATAAAAGCAATGTGTTCAAATTGGAATGGTGCTTCTGTTGCTATACAATTTAAAACTAATCACTTAGACGATGATTACAGTAATACTGGCGATGTCTTTACTAAAGATGAAGTAGCAACAATATTATTTTAAAATGGGAATATTAAGCAAAGGAATTACAGAGTCGCAATTATCAGCACAGATTTTAATAAGTGGTGAGGTAGAATATTTTTCTCAATTACCCTCTGCTATAAATAGCACAAACGATATTTATATTGTTTTAAAAGACTCTGGGGTTGCTTTTATTAATAAAAAACACGCAGGGGTCTATTATAGCGATGGGTCAAGCTGGTTAAGGTTAGGAGATTTAACAAATATGTTAAAGTCAACTGATGTAATTAATGATTTAGCTTCAACTAACATAGACAAACCACTGTCAGCTAACCAAGGCAAATTACTACAAGATACAAAGTTAGAAAATGTAATAGAAGACACAACTCCACAATTAGGAGGTAATTTAGATATAAATTCTAATAATATTACAGGCACAGGTAATATATCTATTAATGGAGAAATTGAAGGTAATATTTTAATAGGAGATTTGCGAGGAGCTACAGAATTTCAGGCAAAGGCAGGTGAAGATATAACGAAAGGCGATCCATTGTATATATCTAACTTTGATGTTTCAGGCAATAAGCCGATTGTAGGAATAGCAGATGCGGACAATTCAAATAAAATGCCATGCTTTGGATTGGCAAAAGATACAGCTTCTAATAATAGCAATGTCAATGTAGTTACCTTTGGAACTTTGTCAGGATTAAATACAAGTAGTTTTACTCTTGGTGATATTTTATATATTTCAACTTCTGGAGCTTTAACAAATATTAAACCTGCAGGCGAGTTAGCAAAAATACAAAATATTGGTAAGGTGCAAAGGGTTCATACTTCTAACGGATCAATAAAAGTAGGTGGAGCAGGAAGAACAAATGATGTTCCTAATTTAAATTTAGGTAATGTATTTATAGGAGATTCAAGTAATCAAGCAGAAACTAGGGGACTGACTCTTGATGATATATCCCAAACAGCAACTTACAAATTATTAACAGCTACAAACAACACAAAATTAAATAATATTAGTTTAAATCAATCAATAGACCTAGATTCAGTTTTATTTAATGTAGGAGTTAATAATTTAAAAATAACTAATTCAACACACACAGGCGATGTCACAGGCTCAACAGCTTTAACAATAACGGATCAGGCTGTAACTGATTCAAAATTAGCTCACACTTCAACTGGAACGGTCAAAGGTAGAACGACAGCAGGAACAGGATCTATAGAAAATATAACTATAGATACAGATTTAACAACAGTAAGCTCAAATGATGATACTTTAGCTAGTGCCAAGGCAATTAAAACTTATGTAGATAATAATTCTAGTTCATCAATAGCAGATGAGTCAGTAACTAACTCTAAACTAGCTCATATCTCAACAAGCACGGTAAAGGGCAGATTATCAGCAAATTCAGGAGATGTAGAAGATGTAACTGTCGCAGCACTAAAAACAGCGATGAATATTACGAAAGGTAATGTTGGCTTATCAGCCGTTCAAAATATTAATGTAAAAAATGACTGGACACAAAATGCTAGCAAGTATATTGCTAGCTCACAAATTAGAGCAGTAGATGGCAACGGATTAAAACTATATAATGACGCTGGTAATTCAGGATTATTGGTAACTGACAATGGTAGAGTTGAGGCAAGCAACGGTTTTAAGGTTATGGGCGATTGGTTCAGAGTCAATGGAAATAGCGGTATATATTGGGATAATCATGGGGGCGGTTGGAATATGGAAGATTCAACCTATATGAGATGTTACGGAAATAAACTTATTTATACAGCGAATGACATTAGGGGAAATAGGTTTGTAGATAACCAAAACACAAATAGATACATTGACGCATCTGGTCAATCGCAACTTGAAGGAATTACTTTTAATGGCAACTTAATTGCACGCAGAACAGGGTTTAGAGGCGGGGATTATAGTATGATACGATATTATCAATATGCTTATAACAGCAGCCCCAATTATAACACTGTGCACGGAGCTATTGATATTACCTGCGAGCAGGGTTGGAACAACGATAACTTAATGATACGGATGAACAACCAAGGCTACGGCAATAAAACTACTTACATTTATGGAAACTTGCAAGTTACTGGCTCAATATCCAAAGGTTCAGGATCGTTTGATATTGCACACCCTGATCCTAAAAAGAAAGAAACTCACCGACTAAGACATTACTTTGTAGAAACTCCAAGTGCAGGAGGAAATATATATAAATATCAAATAAAATGCAAAAAAGGTAAAAATTATATTGACTTACCAGATTATTTTAAATATTTAAATAAAGATAGTTTAGTATGGGTAAATCCTGTTAAGCATTTTGGAAGGGCTTGGGGAGAGGTTACTAAGAATGGAAAAAAAGTAAAAATAGTAACTGATAAAAAAGGAATTTATAATATTTTAATCTTTGGTGATCGTAAAGACGAAACGGCTATGAAAGATTTTAATGAGTATGGTATTGAATATAAAAATAAAAAATAAAATGACACTAAAAAATTTAACAAATAAAAACGAACTAATAAACAAATTAACTAACTTTAATTTAGCAAAAAAAGATTATAAAGAAACTTTGCCAGAAGAAATAAAGCGAAAAAAAGAAAACTTAATTAATATGATACAAGATATTCAAAGCGACGAGTTTTACATAGAAAACGCAACTGTAGAAGAAAAGCAAGAATTTGCAGATTTTTTAAATGAACTTACTTCTTAATTATGTTTGAGGAAAACGATTTTATATTTTTTCAATCAAGATTTAGATTTAAATATTTGTTTAGATCGATTATACAAAGATTTACTGGGGTTGAGATAAACATAAAAGAAAGGAAGTATAAATTTGAGCATTGTGCAAGATATAGCAAAGGTTATATTTACGAGTGCTTAGGTAGTGCATTTTGGGATAGGAAAAGAAAGGGTTGCATAAAGACTCTAGCAAACGAAAGAATAAAATATAATAAAAGTTATACAAGGGTTTTTATTATTAGGCTGAATGTAGCTTATTCAGAGACTATAGCAACCTATATAAACAAATCTTTGGAAGATCAGTTAGGTAAAAAATATAACGCATTACAGGCGATTATTAGTTATTTTGAAAACTTTTTTCCATCAAGATTAAAAGTTGCATTTTTAAAAAAATCTAAAATAAAAGATTTCTTTTGTTCTAAATATGCTGCTTATCCAGATTACAAAATAGGAAAAATAAAAGAACTACCAAAGACTTTAACTCCTAACGAGCTTGCTTCTATATTGTTAAATATGGGTGCAGATATAATCGAATTATAACAACATGAGAAAAATACCTTGCTTTTCTTTTTCATTAATTTTTGTCTTATTTTGCTTACTGTATTTAGATTATAACAGATCTAATATTAGAGCTTTTTATGATTACGAGCAAAAAGAAATAACAAAAGTATTAAAACAGTGCGGTTCAGGATATTATTTATCAGTAATTCCTGTAGAGGGATTTTTCACTAAAACATACACTTACTCAAAACTATTCACACTTATAGATGATAATTTTATTAATGATGTTAAGCAGGGCAATATTGCATACAAAGAAAAAAAAGAAATAGATAAATGCACATATTCCTTTATAAACGCAACACAAGACAAAAAAGCTAGAATATTTGATAATATTAATCAATTACCAAATTGTAAGACAATACAAAATATGATAGTCGCAACAAATAGAAAAATAAAAAATTTAGGCTTCACTGTAATAAAAAATTATAGAGGCACAATAATTGTTTATATTTTAACAAACACAAACAAAGAAAAAAAATGTAGTAATGAAAAAATAAAAAAACTTTTAGAAAATTTGAGTAATAACATTAAAGATGAAATGTTGTGGACATTATAATAAAAATTGCATCATTAATAACAAATTCTGAACTGACCCCTTTTATAATAATTGTCTTGTTTTTTGTATATAAATTAAATATGCAATCAGAACAAAATAAAAAAGAGATTGAGGAGTTAAAAAATCACAATCAAAAAAATCAGGAGCAAGAGATCGAACGATTAAAAAAACAGCTTGACAATGCAATTGAAGGAGTAAAAAGACATGATAAAAACAATCAAAAACATGTAGAAAACTTATTACTTGAATTATTAAGCGATAAAAAATAATATAATTATAAATCAATAATTTATTTATGAACTTATTTAATATAGTAAGCGATGTTATAAAGCCGATAACAGGACTTATAGATAAAGTACACACATCAGACGAAGAAAAGCTAGAACTGCAAAAAGATATTAAAAAGATAGAGGCAGAATTATCTTTTAAATTATTAGATTATCAAAAAGAGCTAATACAAGCACAATCTAAAATCATAACAGCCGAAGCACAGGGCGAGTCTTGGCTACAAAGAAATTGGCGACCTTTAGTAATGCTAACTTTAGTGGGGTTGGTGGTCAGTTACTTCTTTGGATTAGCTCCTGAATATTTAATAAACAATCCAGATATTGTAGAAGAACTATTTAGTATTGTCAAAATTGGCTTAGGTGGTTATGTTATTGGCAGATCAGCAGAAAAGGGTATAAGAGAGTGGAAAAAAATAAAAGAATAATGAAAAATATGGTATTAAACACAATGCTTTATTGCATAATCTTAATTATTTTGCTAGTAATAATTGAAAATTCAGATGCAAGCGAAATAAAATACAAAGCTTTTATTGGTAAATCAATTACATATTACAATAGTGAAGGTAGTCAAATAAACAAAAATGAACATCTTGGAAGATTAAAAGATCAATTAAAATCTGCTCATGTAGGAATAACTACATTTAAAGAAAAAGCTTTTATAAGTTGTTCAACTAATAGAGTATTTCAACAGCCAGTAAAAATTAGATTTTCTGGTGGAAAAATAGAAAGAAAAACTTTAAACGATAGTTGCTCAATAGGTTACACTTTTATCTCCCCTGTTGGCAATGTATCACCAGCCATAATAATATCTAACGCTAATATATATGATAACTACCAAGGAGCCATAACTAAAAAATCAGCAGTTTTAGTTGGTCTTGGTTTTGGATTATTTAAAGATAATAATTATTATGGATTGTATTGGTTTGATCGTAATAATGAGTTTAATATTAAAAATGCTTTTGGTATAGTATATAATAAATATTTCTAATGGATGATGAATTAATTTTTTAATATGACAGACGATAACTTAATAGTAATAAAAAAAAGTAAAGCTAAATCTTTCCTAAAAAAAACAATTAATTTGTGTTATACTTTTTATATTAATACTTTAACAGAATTAACTTTTTTCTGGCGAAAGGTTTTTGAAAACGATAGCAGAATTAGAATCTTGTTAGAAAGCCCTGCGATTGTCTTATTTTTCAATACATTGCTGTTTGGATTTATTGCTAATATTTTTGGAGGATTGATAAGTCAAGTATTATTAATTGCATCTTTTGTCAATATAATGATATTCTTGTTCGATAAAATGGGTTGGATAAAAAAAATTAATAAATAAAAATGCAAATAATTAAAAAATCTATTTCTATTATTTTAATATTTACCAGCTTTTTCCTTTTTACAAACTTATCACACGCCAAGACTAAATTAAAAGAAAGAGACTATCAGATAGTCGATTGTGGCAGGATTGGGGGAAGTATAGAAACTCTGGTCGATGGTGGCAGGGTGGATTGTGAGACAAAATATTCAGTAATAGAATATGATTTTGCCAAAAAACATCATGAATGCCTATCTCAAGCATTATACTATAGCAGAATTACAGGTAAGCACGGTATTTGCTCATTAATTATCGAATCTAAAAAAGATTTTAAATATATAAAAAGAATTGAAGATACAATTAAATATTACAATTTAAAAATAACAGTAGATACAATAGAAAACTTAAACTAATATGTTCTGGAACAAAAAGCCTAAATATGAATTTTCTAAGCAATCTTTAGCTAATTTAAAAACTTGCGATAAGAGATTACAAAAGTTATTTAATGAAGTCATAAAACATTTTGACTGCTCTATTATTGGTGGGTATAGATCAGACAGCGAACAAGACTATTATTTTAAAAAAGGTTTAACAAAGCTTAGTAAAGGCAAAAGTAAACATAATTTACAACCTAGTCAGGCTGTAGATGTTTGCCCTTATCCAATAGATTGGAACAATCACAAAAGATATATTTTACTTGCTGGTTATGTTAAAGGGATAGCAAGCCAGATGAATATTAAAATCCGTTGGGGTGGTGATTGGGATTCAGATAATATCATGAAAGATCAAACATTTAACGATTTACCACACTTTGAAATTATTGATTAATATATAATTTTTCTTTTACCACTCTCCTTTTTTCTTTTGAGCTATTAAACAGACTATCTTTATCTATTTCAAATAATACTTTATGCGGTGCATTATATTCACTCATAAAACAAGTATATTTATTATCTACAAACCATTGGTCTAATTCTTTATAATTAAAGTCTTTACCCTCAATATATTTAGCAGTATTTCTATATGGTGGATCTAAATAAATTATAGTCTCATCAATAGGGGTATTGATCTTAACATCTTTATATGATAGACTAGAGGTTGTAAATATAGGTTGCAGTTGTTCCAGTTGTTGTAGTTGTTCCAGTTGTACCAGTCGTTGCAGTTGTTCCAGTCGCTCCAGTCGTTCCAGTTGTTCCAGTTCCTTATATTTCCTATCTTTAACCTGCTTCATAAAATCTAATCGTCTCTTGTTCCAAGTAGTTAAATTGCTTGTTTTAATATTAGTTTTTAGCAAACTATTTAATTGTTTCAAAGACTTTTCACATCTAAACATTACTATATCATGAGCTAAATGCTTTGTTTTTTCTATGTCTCCAAATAAATAAGATTTCTGATTATTGCCAAAGGTATAGCATATTCTAGCAAATTGACCTTTAATACTATCTTCATTTTTTAACTTCATAAACTCATCCCTATCTATAAAATTATAAAAATCATCTGGAAATAATCCATACTGCCCTTTTAAGCCCTTTTCAAGCCTATTAAATATATAATCTATGAATTTAACTAAACTTGTTTGCAATTCGTTGTAATGAGTCTTTAATCCCAATTGTGAAGCAGTAAAAGACATTGAGCCACCTCCACCGCAAAGATCATAGAAATATTTCGCATTAGGCTTTACCTTCAGCATCTCTTTTAATAAATTAACCGCTATTTTGTTTTTAGATCCCATATAAGGGATTCTAAAGTTTTTTATATCTTTTGGAATTATTATATTTCCCAGTAAATCATATTTCATTTTGAACTTATTGATTAATACCAATATCTAGCCTTTTGAGTTTCCACAAGAGGCATTATACCTTGAATTTTAAATCTTGATATTATGGTGTTTGGCACTGTAGCATCTTTTCCAGAATCTTTTGACATACTTTCATTATATAATTTATCATTAGAAGCCATTTTATCTTTTTCTTTTTGAATATTATTTATTTCTTGATTCTTTTCTTTTGCTGTTTTCATTTTTCTTCTGCTGGGTTATTTAATAAATAATTTTCTATCTCTTCGATACTCTTTCCAATTCTTTTCGCCTCGTATTCTCGATAATCATTGTAGTCTATATACTCATAAATACTTCTTTTAACCACCTTTACTAAATCATCTTGATCTTTATATTTTTCTTGCCAAGTTTTAACTCCTATATGGTGGATGCCCTCTTCACCTCGGTGGTGACGAACACACAAAGGTATTATATCATAATTGCTAGATTTAGCACCGTAACCCCTGTTTTTAGTGTTGTGGTGTATCTCTGGTATTCCTCCACAGATTATACAGCCTAATTCAGCTACAAGCCCCATATAAGCCCGCTCTTGTTTACTTGTCTTTTTCTTCATAGTCATCTTCTTTTTTTAAGAATAAATGAAACCTATCCCAAAATTCATCCGTTATATCATCTTCTTCAATGATTTCACTATAAAAATTCTCTAATTCGTCAATTCTTATTTTGCACTGATCTAATACAAAATCTCTATAATCTTTATGTTTTTTAAGTCTATATTGATTATTATGTAAGAAACATAAAAACCCCTCATAACTTACTAATAAGTCTTTTAATACTTTGTTTTTATTTGTCATTTTATTGATTGAATTAAGTGTTTAATTACTGGCACAGTAAAACTATTGCCTAGCCCTTTGTAGCCTTGCGTATTGCTAACCATAGAAACATAATCATCAGGGAAGCCCCATATAAGCCTGCTCTTGTTTACTTGCTTTTTTTTTCATGATTATTTTTTTCAGGTAAATTGCAAATATTGGCAATACTTAGTTTTAATTCTATTATATTTAATTCATCTTTTAATAACTTTGATCTTTCATTGAAGTTTTTAATTGCGACTTGTATTTTAGAACGCTGCTCTTGATCAGGATTGACAGAATACTTTCTTATAAACTCTTCAATACTTTTTTGTGTGTTTTTTGGTAATTTTTCTAACATATCATTTTATTATTAATATTTTTATTTGTAGTAAACATTATACGAGGGAACATTGTAAACCCTAAAAATTTTAGGATAATATTCTACATCTTGTATATAATTATTTAACTTTTTTTTATTTTCAGGTATTTCGTAGGGTTCACGAATTACTACACAATTTGATAATATTAAAAGTATTAAAAGTATTTTCATTTTATTATTTCTTTAAATTGATAATTAACATATTCCTCCTCTCTTTTAAAAAGCCATAGCAACATTTTTTTCTTTATTTTATATGTAGAATCTTCAGCAGTAATTTTACTTTTTAAATCTTCTACAATAATGGCTTCATTTTCTTTATAAACAAAATCAGCAATATATTTTATTGATCTCCTTTTTTCACCTTGATTATCTTGGAAAGACGGTTGCAATTCAAAATCTTTTTGCATTTGAAGATTAGATATTTTTCCTGCTTTTTGCAGTGATTCTAATTCTACAAATCTTTTATATTCAGCTTTAGAATCAAATTTTATACCATTAACTGTTATAGGTATATTTCTATATTTTAATCGTTTTCTCATAATTATTTATTTACCTGTTGAGCCATAACCACCCCTTTGAGTGTCCTCAATACTTTTCACTATTTCCATTTTACTTGGATATAGTGGTCTTATTAGCATTTGAGCGATTTTATCCCCTTTTGTAATAGTGTAAGGTTCGTGTCCTGCATTATATAGAATAACTCCTATTTCTTTTCTATATAAATTATCTATTGTTGCAGGTGAGTTTAAAACTGTAATTCCATGTTTTAAAGCGAGTCCAGAGCGTGGGCGTAAATCAGCTACTGCATAAGATTTTAAGTTGAAGAATCCAATATCAGATTTAGGCTCTTTAAAAAACCACTTATCACATAGTTTTGATGTATTAGTGACACTAACTAAAAACCACTTATCACATAGTTTTGATGTATTAGTGACACTAACTTGATATTGCTTAGGCAACTCAAGGCTAATTCCTGTTTTCACAAGGACTCGTCCCATAGGACATAAATCCACATACTTGCCATCTGCCGATTTATACATAGTAAAATTTCTATCTTTTAAATGATTAAAACTAAAATCATCAGCATATATGTCCCATAAATCTCCCTGATTCTCCTTAGCGGGTGCTTTTGCTGTATCTGTTAGTAGTTTTACTTTAAATGGTATATTCATTGTCTTTTGATTTTATTTAATTAAATTCTGTAAAATATTCGTTTACACAAAACATTTCTGACTGCCTCCCGCATTCCTTCACTAAATCCTCCCCTTCTTCATCGCTCATTGGATTCGCAGCTCTAGCACAATCTATAATAAACTTTGCTCTTGCTTCTGTATCACAACTAATCTTATATAAATAAGATTTATTAAAACATAAATCACCGCTATTCCTTATAAAACCGAAATCATATATTTTGTTAAATCTTTTACACCAATAACCTCCTGGTATTTCTACTCCTGACTCATCTTGCATACAACCACTTAAACTTATTGCTATAAGTATTATTATTATCTTTGCTTTTCTCATAATTATTTAATTAAATCCATCAATTCTTTATCAATAGACAGTGAAAAGCCCCTCATCATTGACCACCGATCAATTTTTTTTAAAACTAGTGTCATTTCATCCTTAGTAATACCTTTAAAACTTTTCTCTATAGGTATTACATCGTCATTTTTATTCTTAATTTCTTTATACCAACCACCAGCAAATTTAAGAATAAATTTGAATTCATCTTTATTAAATATCATGTCGCCCAACTCTTCCTGTTTTGCATTATACTGCGGTAACAACTGCTTCCTAGCTTCATAAAAAGCTCTTAGCTGCGGCAATGTTTTTTTACTAGAAGAAATTTGTAAATATAAATCACCTTTACTATTTTCTAATAATTTTTTAAAGTGATTTTTTATAACTGCAAAATTTTTCTCAAAATCACAATTTTTATCATACTGTTTTATTCCTCGAATTTCAATATATCTAAATTGATATTTAGAAAATTTTATATTTTCTATTATAGACTTATAGTTCATGTTTTAATTTTAGTTGGTTAGGTATTAAATCAGTAACACAAATTTTTAAAATGTTGGCAATTAAAACTATCCAAGAAAATTTTATCATTACCTCACCCCGCTCCCATTGCTCAACACTTTTTGTACTAACATTAAGATTTTTCGCTATTTCTCTTCTAGTCTTTTTATGTTTTTTTCTTATTTCTTTTATATTGCTGCCGAGAATTTTATTAATTTCTTTTGAGTTCATCTTAATTGTGATTTTAAGTTTTTAATAAATTTTCTAGTGGTTTTTGTTGGAATAGTTTTTTTATTCTCATAACAATCTTCAAACCTACCAACCAAATTTTTATTAATTAGGAGTTTTGTTTTTAATATGTCAATCTCTTCTAAAAGATCCGATTTTGATTTAAAATAATTTACTATCATATTATTGCAATTTAGTTAATATTTCATTTTTTAAGTCAATACTTTTAATTAATAGTTCAGATAATTTTTTAATATATTCTTCATCTCTATAAACTCTTACCACAAACATTTTTTTATCATCTTTAAAAAGTGGGTGATAAGATATAAAATCACAATATTCTCTTTCTGATATATATAATCCTCCCTGCACTTGGGATTTATATTCTGTTGGTAATTTATTATCAATCAAATATTTTAAATGATTTTTTTTCAATGGACATTTTATTTCAATTAATCCATTATCGCTAATTAATCCGTCAGGAGAATAACCTATTTCATCTTTTCTAATAAAAGTTACTTGATCAATTTTAACATCATTAACAAAAGAATAATAACTCCTAGCTTCTTCTTCTAGCTCATTACCTCGAGTCATAGCTTCACTTTGGAAAGATGCTTCTGGCTCTATTAAAAGGCTATCGCTTGCCAACTCAAATGCATAATCTTTTAATGATTTACTTTCTGCACCTGTAGAGGTAATAATTTTTTTAAAGTTGCTAGCAGTTGCAATACCTAATCGTAATTGCAACCACTCTTGAGAACCCTGCTCAATATCCTTAATTATTTCCATTATTATTATTTTTAATTTTAATTTTATCTTTTAATAAAGACATAGCTTTTTCAAAGTCACTTGACTTAAATTCTTCTAAAGAATCAACCTTAAAATGTTCTAAAAATTTAGACTCTTCTGCTCCAGATTCATCTAATAGTTTTTTTAATTTCTTATATTCTTCAATGGAGATTGTTGCCCAATCATCTTGAATATCATCTTTATTATACAATGATAATCCTAAACCAAAAACAGCTATATTCTTAGTCAAGCACCTCATAATTGCTGTATTAATATCAAACATCGTTGCCACTTCAACAAATTTAGTTTTAAAAACATCTTTATTTTGTTTCTTTGACTGATCCCAATCTTTTACTTCATAAGAATATCTCTCACTTTTCATAGTTTTATTAGCTCCATCAGTAACCATCATCCACATTTCATGAGTAATATCTTGAATGGTTATTTTGGTAAAGACCATATACCCCTCCTCACTTTTAAAAAAAGGTAGCCCATTATCATTTTTAATAATCTCATATCTTGCATTAGGATATATCTTGCAAACTTCCCTCCAAGCATCAGACCAAGATAAATAACTTAATGTTTTTTGCTTTGTTTTTATTTTTGATTTAATATCTACGGAGGATAGTCTAGAAAATATAGAGTCTCCTTTTAATTTAACTTCTGTCATTTTATTTATTAATTAAATTGTTTAATTTTATTTCTGCTTTGTGATAATGTTCTTTTGCGTCATTACTAGATTGTTGTATTATATCACTAATTTTTTTAGTAACATTTTCTATATCAGTATTATCAAAAGACATTTCATGAATTAATTTGTTTAATTCTTTTTCTTGCGATTTAGTATATTTGTTTAACGCCATGATTTTTTTAGTTTAAGATTAATTACAAAATCAATTATATAATCACTAATTATAAAAGTCAATCTTTTTATTATACAAATTTAACTAATATTTTTACTAAAAAAGTTTTAAACCGATTAAGATTTGCTAATTTTGTTAAATAATATTCTCCATGAATATCGACTTTATAAATATAATAATCTAAAAATTTACCTTCTCTTTTGAGAATTTTTTTTATTACTTTGTTTGACATTTTTTTATTAATTTAGTTAATTACTAAATATATTATATAATCACTAATTATAAAAGTCAATCTTTTCTTGCAATTTAATTTTATATATATTATAATCTTTTTTGTGGGGGTGAACTCATATCTCTTTTTTTGGTTTGGTTAATTACGCCACCTCCACAACAATTATGTAATTAACTTAAGTTAAAAAAATCATGAATAGAGAACAGCTTTTAAGATCAAACTCAAATTTAACTACAGCAAGAAATTTAGCTATATTTTCAGTAGTTGCGGCTAATTCTGGTTTTGGCTATGCTTCTTACGCTAGAGATACTAACCAAATTACAGAAAGTTCAGCAGTAGCAGGTGCTGTAGCATGGCCATTGAATGGCGTGGGGATATTGGGCGTAGTTATGTGTAATTTTTATATTTCAGTAAATAACTCACGATTAGCAGCAATACAATCTGACATAGAAACGCCGAGTAGCTCACCAAGTTCTGCTTCGATTAATTCAAGAACAGAATTAGAAAAAGAATAATATTTGACATTTAAAAATAAATAATTTATATTTTTTTTGTCTTAGGTTCAATATAAAGACAGATTTTTTATTATGAGGGGTGTTTTGAACCTCGCCCCTCGCCCATATTATACAAGGTTCAATGACATATCAAAATAATTCTAAAATAAATATATCAAAAAATTACACTATTATTCAAGGCTGGATGATTTCCGATCTTGGGTTAAAAGGCAATAGTTTATTAATTTATGCACTAATTTACGGTTTTTCACAAGCTGAAAATTGCAAATTTACTGGTAGTTTAAATTATTTAGCAACTTGGACTAATTCAACGAAGCAAGGAGTTATTAAAAGTTTAAAAATTTTACAAGAAAGAGGCTTAATTAATAAAGAAGAATCTTTTTCTAATGGGGTAAAAAATGTTAAATACTATACAACAAAGTTTAATGGGGGTATTAAACAAAGTTTAATGGGGGGTATTAAACAAAGTTTACCTAATAATATAGAGTATAATAATATAGATAATAATATAGTAATAAATAAACAGTTTGAACAGTTTTATAATTTATATGGAAAAAAGAAAAGTCGTAGTGATGTAGAAAAGAAGTTAAAGGCAGCATTAAAAAAAGATAGCTTTGATAATATTATGTCAGGATTAAACAACTACATTAAAAATAGATCAAGCGACAGCCAGTATTGGAAATATCCATCAACTTGGCTTACTCAAGAGTGTTGGAAAGATGAATATAATCAATCAGAATCAAATTTAACTGAGGATTCTTTTGATAGAGTATTAAAAGAAATTCAATCAGATCAACTTAAATTAAAATAATCATGGCAGATAGATTTAAATTTAGAGTTTGGGATAAACCTAGTTACGATTCTCCCGAAGGTTGTATGAATTACTTTGATATTCATAGAGGTATAGGAGATTGTAATGTAATAATGCAATGTATTGACAAACGAGACAAAAATAATAATTTAATTTTTGAGGGTGATTTGTTAAAATATAAAGCTTGCACTCAAGAATATTTACTTGTAGTTAGTTATGATAAAGAGGATTTACAATTCAAATTTTTTTCTAAAGATAATAATTCATATCCTAGCGTAACAACATCTGACGGAGTTAAGAGTTCAATCGCTGTGGTAGCTTCGTTTGAGCTGTCAGAGTGCGAAGTTGTAGGAAATATTTATGAAAACCCCGAATTATTAACAAATGATAGATAAAGAAATATACTTAAAAGGATTAAAATTAATTTGCTTGGATGCAGGACTGGAATTTTCAGGAGATAAAGGCGACCAGTTGTTAAAAGGCAAAATAATACTATTTGAAAACTTTTTACAAGATTTTACAAATGAAGATTTTGAAAAAGCAACTTTAGAGATTATAAGGAAAGAAACTTTTTATAATAAAATACCACAAGTAAAAATATTTATTGAGTATTGCAAGGATCAGAAAGCATTTAGAATTTCAAAAGAAAATGCAAAAAAAATAGAATTAATAAAAAGCGAAAAGCAAGAATTAATTACTGAAATTTATAAATATTTCAATATAATTTCTGGAGATTATCTATTTAGCTCATTAGCTGCAACATTTAGATCATACAGCAAGAAACAAATAGAAAAAGCATTTAATAACCTAAAAATGCAAAAGTCTGTAACCTTGGAAAATTGGACAAAAGAATTAAATTAAATTATGCAAGTAGGAGAAAAAATTAGAAAATTTATAATTATAACAGAGGAGGAAAGCGAAAAGGTGGATAAATACTTATTTCGTTGTTGTGAGTGTGGAACAGAAGTAAAAACGACTCTTGGACAAATAAAACAAGCGAAGCATGATCATTGTTGCGGAGTCAAAAAAGTTAATTATAAGTCAATCACTTTACCAATAAAGATGACAGAAAACAATGCATCGCAAATAGCAAAATATTTAAATTCTGTCTATGATGTAAAATCATATATTTTTCAAGGAGACAGCAGAAAAAAATTATTAAAAATAAATAAAACAACAGTTGAAATTGGAGATATAATAAATATAAAAAATAATAAATTAGCAGTAGAAAGGAAATATTTTAATATTTATGCTTGATTTTTATAATTAACAATTCTATTATTATTGATGTAATTAATTTTAAACTAAAAAAAATGAAAATAACAATCACAAATATTTCACACGATCAAGTCAGAAAACTTAACAAAGAAGTTGAAAAAATAGATAATTTAAATTTTGGAGGACTCTCTAGCTTTGTAAACAAGACTGCTGAATGGCAATTTACTGATATTAAAGATGAAACAAGGGTCAATATTGGAAAGTTGTTTTTAAATTCTGGATTTGAAACTACAATTTTTAATTAAGTAAAAAACAACTAAATAAAATTAAAAACTTAATATAAAAACAATGCAAAAACTAAGAATAGCTAATGTATATAATAAAGAATGCAATCAATATGAAAAAAGTACTTTTGATATAAGAGAAAGTGAAAAAAAAATCGAAGGAAAAGTCAGTATTTCCACTAAAAAAGATAACAAATATATATCAAAAACCTTACCATTTATTACTTTTAAGTCTAAAGTAGATAGAGAAACTGAAAGAGCAATTTTAGATTCTCGAGGTCAACTATTCGAAGCAGAAATAAATTTAATTGCTGATAATTTTCAGGATCAAAGCGGAAAAACAATTAATTATATAAAAGTAGTTATTAATCAGGCTAGATTTGAAGCAGTAGACAAACACAACCAAGCAAAGGCGAATGGGTATCAATCTGAAAATTTATTAGACGATGACATACCATTTTAAATAATTACTTGACATATTAAAAGAGTAGTTTATACTTAGTTAAGTAATTAACTAGAAATAAAAATTATGAAATTTAAAACAATAGAACAATTAATTAAAAAATACCCTTTTTTAAAAAGCAAAAAACTTACACCATACCAAGAAAAGTATTTATTAAATAATGATATAATTTCAGTTGATAAAAATTTAAACATAAATTGCATAGATTGCATTGATTGCACTAATTGCATAGATTGCATTGATTGCACTAATTGTTTTAATTGCCATATTTGCCAAGATTGTAAAAATTGCAAGCATTGCTTAAATTCTGCAAGGTTAGTAGATTGTAAAAATTGCCAAACATCAGAAGACTGCCAAGAATGCGAATATTGCAAAGATTGTGAGCATTGCACCAATTGTTTTAATTGTAAAGATTGCCAAGATTGTAAAAATTGTAAGCATTGTTTAAATTCTACAAGATCAGAAAATTGTAAAAATTGCGAAAAATTAGAAGATTGTAAAGAGTGTGTATATTGTGAAGATTGCCAAGATTGCATAGATTGCGATGATTGTTTTGATTGCTATAATTGCGTAGGTTGTAATAAATGTATTGACGAGCATAATTTAAAATAAAAATGGAAAAATATAAAAATCATTCAGAAAAAATAAAAAAAGGGCAAGCAAAATCAGACAAAAGGGCAGGCAGACCAAGAGAAATTGACAGAAATGAGATAAAAGAGTTAAAAAAAAATTATACAATAATGAAAATTTCAAAAATGAAAGGAATTTCAAGGCAAGCAATATATAACATATTAAATGAAAAATAATGAAAATTAACACTAAAGCAGAAGACTTACTAAAAGCCTATAATAAATCAATTAATGAACTACTTGTTGAAATCTTGCTAAGATCAGATTATAAAGATATTGTCTTTTGCTTTCATGGTGGCAAGCAATTTTTAGATTGTGAAGCAACAGAAGGTACAACTTTTGTAGCAAGTGATGGTAGTGACGAGGGATTAATCACAGGGGAATGGTTGCATAAAAATATAGGAGAAACATTGATAATTAATGAAGAGTATTGGGTGACAACGGAAGACTTAAAGCAAGCTGTAGAGCTAAAAGTAGCTAATATTGAAGATATATTTGATTATTATGAGTATGTGTATGATGCAGAGGAAAAAAGGAAAAAAGTTTTAAATTTTAAAAATTGGTATAAATTAAAATAAATAGTTGACATATTAAAAGTAGTTAGTTATAATTAGTTTTGTAATTAATTAAAACTAAAAACCAATGACTAACTTTACACAATCAGAAAAAATAATGTTATCAAGAATTGCTATTGAAATGGCAGAAAATAACATTGAACCAAATCACGAAAATATAAAAGCAACATTTAGAAAAATATTAAAAAGAGACAGAGAGACTTTAGAGCAAAAAGCAGATAAGGTAGCTAAGCTTTTAACTCCTACAGTATGGTCAAGAGTACAAAAGCGACAAATAGATTTAAAAGTAAATAACTATATATAATACAAGAGGGAGAAAAAAACCTTCCACAAGCTTAAATAAAAAAAATGTAAATAAATAGTTGACATATTAAAAAACATGCCCTATAATTGATTTTGTAATTAATTAAAACTAAAAATAAAATGACTAAACATAAACACTATGACACTGCTTACAGAGCTTATTATGCTATAAGTTTTTCACCAGGAAAAAGAGCAGTAAGCGCATGCAACTATTTTGACGAGATAAATAAAGAATTTACAGAATTAGGAGCAGATGAAAGAGCCTTTACAAAGTTTGAAAGCTTATTTTTAGCCTCATTAAACGCTAAAAGCAATTGTATGTCTCCAATGATTACTGGACCAGCTAATTTTCCAGTTGCTAGGATGGAAAAAATGAACAATAGAGAGAGGGCAAGAAGTCAAGAAATGTATGATTTTATTGATAAGGTAAAAAAGGCAATAGATAAGAAAAATAACCCCTTAAACGAAATTAGATCAGACGACAAAGACGCAATAACAAAATTAAAAGAAAAACTAGCAGGACTTGAAAAATCGCAAGAGAAAATGAAAGCTTGTAATAAAATTATCAAAGATAAGAAAGATAATAAGCTTGAAAGATTAACTGAAATATTAGGAAATGAAGAGACTGCAAAAGAAGTTTTAAAACCTTCACGCTACGGTGTAATAGGTTATCAAAGTTTTAGATTAAGAAATAACAACTCTTTAATAAGAACTACAAAGCAAAGATTGAAACAACTGGAAGAACAAGCAGGGAGAAAATCAATCGAAACTAGATTTGATAACTATAATTTAACTATTGAGCAAAACGCAGAAAACGATAGGGTGCAATTCTTTTTTGATGATAAGCCAGAAAGGGCAGGAATTGACATAATGAAAAAACACGGCTTTAAATGGTCAAGAAATAACAATTGTTGGCAGAGGCTTTGGAATAATAATTGCATGTTCTCGGTAAATCATTATATATTACCAGAATTAAAAAACTTAAAATAAATAGTTGACATCTTAAAAAGAGTTAGTTATAATTAATTTTGTAATTAACTCAAATCAAAATAAAATGTATAAAGAAATAAATTTAAAAAATAGTTTTAGAATTGAACTATACCAAAGAAACAATAAAAGAAAATTAATCCAATATATAGAAGCCAACGACACAGACGAGGCGATAAGGGAGGCAAAAAGAACTTTTTCAGGTAATTTATTTGAAATATCAAGCAGAAAAGGCCTAGGGAGTGTGATTTCTCAAAAAGCTTGCAAATTAAGAATTTTAAAAGGGGAATTAACTTTTGGCTTTGGGCATGGTCACCTTACTATTGATGTCGACAACATGACTATTTTTGAAGCATTAGAAAAAATAAAAACCAAGGAATTCGTGGAAAACAATCCAATAAAAGAAATATATCGTGAGGAAATTGTTAATAATGATGATTCTTAACATTAATTAATTTACTTACCAAGCTGTTAAGAATTACTTAATAAGTGATTTCTCCTATTACTTGACTATTTAGTCAATTAGCTTATTATGTTATTATAATAATCTTAATTAATTAAATATGGCAGTAAACAAAAAGCAAGAAGACAAAGAAAAGTCAGGAAGACCTAGAGTTATACCGCAAAAATGGAACGAAGAATTAAAAAAGAAGATATTAGACAGCTATGAAAATGGTGGTAGTGATATAGTGGCGATTGCTTTATTGGATATTACAAGAGAAACTTTTTATAGAATATTAAGATCAGACGAGGCAAATCTTGAGCCAATAGAAATAAATTTTTTAGACACAATTAAAAGAGGTAACATATTAAGTCAGGTCTGGTGGGAAGAAAGAGGACGCAGGGGAACAGTTGGAGAGATTGACGGGTTTAACAATGGCGCGTTTGTTTACAACACTAAGAATAGATTTAAAAGGGACGGATATAATTGCGTTTGGGCTGATAAGCAAGACCTGGAGCAAAATATTAAATCAGATGATGGTATTCCAGTAATATTTAATCTAAAAACAGAAAATAACTAAAAAACTGAACCCTTATAAACCAGGGATTAGGCAACTTCTTCCACGGGGTGGAGACAAATAAAACTGCATGAAAAACCTAGAAGTATTAAAAAAGATAAATAATTTAAAAATATCAGATTTTAAGACACACCTAAAAAAATATAAAGTTTTTAATTTAAAAATTTACACCCTACCAAAATCATATATAAACAATATGCAGGATGATGTTTATTCATGCATTACAACAGATAATAGCAAGCTAACAATTAAAGAAGCAGAAAATAATATTTTAATATCTGTCAAGAGTTTATTAAAAAAAGTGAATGGAGTTTAATTTACATTATAAACAAACGCTATGCTTAACAAGTGAGGCAACTGAGATTTTATATGGAGGGGCAGCAGGTGGGGGTAAATCTCACTGCATGAGAACTTTAGCAATAGCTTATGCAGGCTTTATTCCTAACATACAAATTTATTTATTTAGAAGGAAAACGGAAGATTTAAAAAAAAATCATTTATACGGTAAAAATGGATTTTTAAACATTTTATCACCACTGATTGAAAAAAAAATAGTAAAAATTAATGAATCGACTGGTAAAATTGCTTTTAAAAACGGTTCCATGATCCACTTATGTCATTGCCAACATGAGAAAGATGTTTACAATTATCAGGGTGCGGAAATAGATATTTTACTAATAGATGAGTTAACTCACTTTACAGACTTTATATATAAATTTCTTAGAGCAAGATGCAGAACGGCGGGACTTGTATATCCTGCAAACACACCAGATTTTTTACCTCGAACATTACCAAGAATAATTTGCGGATCAAACCCTGGTGGAGTGGGACATGAATTTGTAAAAAGTGAATTTATAGACAATAAAGACCCTTTAAAAATTTACAAGATGGATCCAGAGGAAGGAGGAATGACAAGGCAGTTTATACCGGCAAAATTAAACGACAACCCGACAATGACACAAAGTGACCCTAATTACAAGCATAAGTTGCTAGGCTTAGGTGGTGCATTAGCCAGGGCAATGCTAGATGGCGATTGGGATGCTATCGAGGGGGCTTATTTTGATACCTTTAATAAAGATACTCATATAATACCAAGGTTTGAAATACCAAAAGATTGGTTTAAAATACGAGGTTTTGACTGGGGCTATTCTGCACCCTTTGGTGTATTGTGGGCGGCTATAAGTGATGGAAGTTTAATAAACATTGGAGGAAAAGAAATCTCATTACCTCGTGGTAGTTTAATTTTTTATCGTGAATATTACGGATGGACAGGGAAGCCCAATAAAGGTTTAAAAATGGAGTTGCCAGAAATAGCAAAAAACACAATGGAAAGACAAGGAAAAGAAAAGATGAACAGACAGGTAGCAGATCCAGCAATTTTTGATGAAAGTAAAAAAAATATGGGAATGACACAGGCCGAAGAGTTGGCAAAATATGGCTGTATTTATGAAAGAGCCGACAATAAAAGGGTAGCAGGTTGGCAACAAATAAGAACAAGATTGACAGGGAAAGACGGTAGACCACTAATGTATATTACTGAAGATTGTAAAAACTTAATAAGAACACTGCCGATAATGCAATATGACAGAACGAAGCCAGAGGACTTAGACACAGCACTAGAAGACCATTTATTGGATGTAGCCAGATATATAGCAATGTCAAGACCTATAACAATAGACATAAAAGAGGCTTTACCAGATCCAACACAAGATTTCTGGGAAAACTTTAACCCGCACCAGGTAAGAAAAGGAAAGAAAAACAAGAACTATGAATAAACTTGACTTTTATCTAATTTTACATAACCTAGAAAAAAGTTATTTACTATAAGAATCATGAGCAACGAAGACCAAAAGAAATCAAAACAAAAATCAGATTTACACGAGATCTGGAAAAAAGAAATTGAAAAATGTTTAATATTTCATGAAAAATATTTTAGAGAATCTAAAAAATATGAAAATATTTATAAAGATCAGTATAATGTGGAAGATGTAAACAGGTATAATATATTATATGCCAATACCGAAACATTAGCCCCTTTAGTGTATTCAAAACTACCCAAGCCTAATATAACAAGAAGATTTAAAGATGAAAATGAGGAGGCTAAAATTGCAAGTGAAATTTTAGAAAGAGTCACAACCTTTTTTTTAGAAACAACAAAAGCAGATACAATTTTTAGTAAAGCAAGAAAAGACTTTTTAATTAATGGGCGTGGTTTGGTTCGTGTTTACATGGAAGAGGGAGAAGTTGTAAAAACCGAAGAGGGAGAAGAAATTCTGGACGAAAGCAACAAAAAAATCTTCTTAAAAAGAATAGAATATAAAAATTTTATAACAGATTACACAGCGACCAGTTGGGACGATTTAAATTGGTTAGCTTTTAGGTCTTATAAAACACAAGCAGAATTATTGGAATTGTTTGGCGAAGATGCAAAAGACTTAGAGCCAGATTCAACGGACAATGATGGAAAACTGGAAACTTTAGAAATTTGGGAAATCTGGGACAAGGTAAACGATCAGGTATTATGGTACACACAAGAAAAGATTATCCAAGTAGATCAAAACCCTTATAATTTAAGCAATTTCTTCCCTATAGCCAGACCAGTAGGCACCGACAGCGATCCTAGTTCATTATTGCCTATACCTTTATATAGGATGTATAAATCACAGGCTGAAGAATTAAATATTTTAGATGAAAGAATAAGGTCTTTAACGGAGCAAATAAAATATACAGGCGTTTATAATTCAGTCGCAGAAAATGAAGATGTCCAAAATTTATTTAATGGAGAAGACGGGGACTTTGCTCCTATGTCTGGAGGTGCAACCGTAGATATTAAAAATCAAATTTATATAAAAGATATAGTTCCTATTGCTAACACTATAACCATTTTAACACAACAAAAAGCACAAATTATTAATAATATAAGAGAAATTACGGGCTTATCTGATATTGTTAGGGGTGTAAGTATAGCGAGCGAGACGGCAACAGCACAAAGACTCAAGGGCGATTTTGCTATTAGTAGAATCCAACCTTTACAGAAAGCTAACGCCATTATGATAAAAGACACTATGGAAATTATGGCAGAGTTAATTTGCGAAAACTACAGAATAGAAGAGTTAGCAAAAATTTCTGGTTGCCAAATAGTAAGTTTAAAAGATATTGCAGAAACAGCACAAGACAACCAAAACATGCTATTACAAGAAGCAGTAAACAACTTGCCAGAAAATTTGTCAGGTGCAGAAAAAGTGCAACAAGTAGAATTATTAAAACAACAAGCCAAAAAAGGATTTGATAAGACTATGAAAATTGCACAAAACGAATTGAAAGGCTTTGCAATGGAGATAGACCAAGTAAAAAAAATAGATGAAATATTAAAAGATGATGTTTTGAGATCTTTTTCAATAGATATTGAAACTGACAGCACTATTGAGGTTGACCAACAAAGAGAAAAAACCGAAAGATTTGAATTTGTTAGTAGTGTAACAAACTTTGCAAGTCAATTTACCCCTTTGGTGCAAGCTGGAATATTACAGCCAGATGCTTTTAACGAGTTTTTAGGGTTTATAGCAAGACCTTTTAAAGTAGGTAGAAATCTGGAGGAGTTTTTACTATCTAAGCCAGAAGAGACGAAAGAAGAGGAGCAGCCTTCACAAGAAGAAGTGCTGGCACAAGCAGAAAACGAAAGACAAGAAAGAGAGTTCCAGTTTAAAGTAGAAAGTGAAAAGGCTAAAATTAATTTAGAACAACAAAAGATAGATATTGAAAAAGCAAGAGTTTTACAAAACCAAAGGCAATTTGACGATAAAATTGATTTTGAAGACGCAAACAAAGCAGCAGATCGCCAAGCAAAAACACTAGAAAGGGTCGCACCAACAGCGGAGCAGGTAATTGAAAATAGAACCCAAAGACTCAACGAACAAATAAAAAATGACTAGAAAAGTTTTAAAAACTATAGACGGGAAAAAGCAATGGGTATTTGATGGATACGGAAAAGGCGGAGCGTCAAAACAAAGAAAGATGCCTGCTTCCGGAGAAGATTTGACAATAGACGGTTATATCTCTAAGCATGGAGGAATTGAAAGCCATGTTGATAATAAGGTTTACACTACAAAAAACGGATACTTAAATCATTTAAAAGTAAATAATTGCCATATAAAAGATTATTAATTTTACATAACCTTGACAATTAATTTTACATAACCTATTCTAATTAAAATAATTATCTTTAAATATTTTTATGTCAGATACATTAGAAAAAAACAGCCATTCATTAGCTGAAATTCTGGAAGAGAATAACGAAACTCAAGAAATTGAGAATCAAGAAACTGTTCAAGAAAACAATACTGAAAATAATGATACAGAAGTTGATGCAGAAAACGCACCAATTGAAGAATCAGAAGATCCAGAGGAGGAGCTTAAATTTATTAGATTAACCAGTGGTTGGACTAAGGAAGAAAAAGAACTCGTCAAAAAAATTAAAGACCCTGAATTAAGACAAGAAGCAGTAGAAGCTACCAAAAAAAGAAGAGTAGATTTTGATCGTAGAAGTCTTGAACTCGGGAATACTAGGAAAGAGTTGGCAGAAATGCGAACAAAATTAGAGGAGTTAACCTCGAAGCAAAATAACCCTGTTGCAGAAGATGAAGATGAATATCTAACAGAGCAAGAGCTAAAGCAAAAAAAACAACTTGAAAATGTTGAGAGACAATTGCAAGAGTTAAAGGAACAGGAGGCGGTAAGCCAAGCTCAAACGGTGCAAAAAGAATTAACAAGCTTTGCACAAAGTCAAAATGAAGATGGAAGTTTAAAACATCCTTATTTTGAAAGAGTTAGAAAGAATATGTCTTTGTTATTCCAGGCAGATCAAAACGGCACAATGACCTTAGAAAAGGCATATAATAAAGCAGTGTTACTTGATGATGAATTAGAAGGAGAGCAAAGGCAAGAATTACTTTTAAAAGAGAAGATTAAACAAAAAGAAGCTCTTGAGAAAGTGAAGAAAAATAAAAAATATTCTCCTAGCGTAGGCAGTGGCAATAAAAACCTTTCCGCTAAAGAGCTAAACTATAAGGCTATTTCTGAACTTTTTGCATAATCTTTAAACATTTATTAATAATAATTTTAATAAATTTTAAAAATGACTAATCCTAATATTTCGGAGATATTGACAACGACATTACATAACTATAGAAAAGAAGTTATTGACAATATCGAAAATTTTCACCCTTTATTTATAAGACTAAAAGAAAAGGGAAATATAATTAAAGAATCTGGTGGTGTAGCTTTTAGAGAGAATCTAACTTATGCTTCAAATGGAACAGTACAATTTCAGGGTGAATTTGATACTTTTGACACTACTATCCAAGATGTCATTACCGCAGCAGATTTTGAACAAAAAATCATTACTGGTACTATTCAAATGTCTGATAAGGAAATGAAACAAAACTCTGGTAAAGAAAGAATTGCAAATTTAATGGAGGAGAAAATTAAAAACTTAGAAATCTCAATTAAAAATAAACTTGGATCTGCTATTTATTCGGATGGTACTGGTACAGGTGGTCAAGAAATTGGCGGTTTGCAATTATTAGTTGCTGATGACCCAACATCTGGAACGGTAGGCGGTATCGATAGATCTTCGACAGAAGGTGCTTTTTTTAGAAACAAAATCTATGATTTTTCAGTAGAGTCAGCAACTAAAGATGCAACAACTATTCAAAAAGCAATGAATAGCCTTTACAGAAGATGTCAAGCCCAAGCTGGTAAACAGGTTGATTTGATAACTGCTGATGATATAAACTTCGGATTTTATGAAGACTCTTTGCAGACTATCCAAAGAGTAGCTAGCAGTAAATTAGCTGACGCAGGTTTCGATGTATTACAATACAAAGGAGCTGATGTTTACTATGATCCGGAATGCCCCGTTAATCATATGTATTTCTTAAATTCTCAACATATTAAGTTAAAACATTTAGGAGACTTTTTGGAAAAAGGGGAAGTAACTAGACCAGTAAACCAAGGGGTTTCTGTATTGCCAATGACAGGTTTAATGAACCTAACCATTGATAATGCAAGAGTACATGGTGTAATGATAGACTAATTAACAAGAGGGGGCAATCCCCCTCGCAATATTTCAAATAATGTCAAATTTTAAAAGTATAGAAAACACAATAAATCCACAAAAGATAGATGAAACTTCAACAGTTAAAAATCTTCCTTTAGGAACTATTATTAAAGCAGTAGATAAAGCAGATACTGATTATGGTACTGGTGAGTTTATTTATTTAAAAGGTGTTGCATCAACAGTTGTTGGTTCAGCAGTTGTATATAATCCTGATGATTATTCAACAACTTTAGCCTCTGCAAATGCAATCGGTTCAGTAGCTTTTGCATTATCTATTAATATAGCTAACCAATATGGTTGGTATCAGATCAGCGGTAAAGCAGTTGGTAAAGTAGCAGCTTCTTTTGCTGATAATGCTGATTGCTATTTGACCTCAACAGCAGGTACTATTGATGACGCTGATGTTGCTGGTGATTACATAAGTAATTGCAAGGGAGCTTCTGCTATTGACACTCCATCGACTGGTTTAGCAGAATTAGAGATTGCAAGACCTTTTGTTAGAGACGGTAAAGACAACTAAAACCTGTTAGGGGAGTAAAAACCCCTAACTTAATTAAAAAAATATGACAAAAAGAGAGTTAAAAAAAGGCGAAACTATAGTTAGTAAAGATAAGGCGGAATTTATCAATGAAAGCGGATTGAATGTAGCGTTTTTTGAAAAATCAATAAAAACAAAGAATAATAACGAAATTGTAAAAGAATATATATCTATTTATAATTATAATGATAAATATACAAAATTAATAAGACCTACAGGAGAACAAAAATTTACTAATAAATTAGGAGATAGTTTTTTTATAGAAGATAAAAAAAGATTTCCAAAGGCTTATCAAGTTTTTATTGATTTACGAAACTTTTTAAATAAAAAATAATGACACTTTTAAGTATCGCGCAAGAAATACTGCAACAGACTAAGTCTGCGACAGTGCCAACAACAATTATAGGTAACAACCAAACAGTTGCTGTTCAAGTCTTGGAGGTGCTTAAAAGATCAATAATCAACCTTGCTAGATCTTATTACTGGCAAGAGTTGTTAAAAGAATACAGTTTTAATGCGGTTGCATCTCAAAATAATTATAACTTACCTAGTGATTTTGACAGGATAGTAAATAATTCTTTTTGGAATACAACTGCCAAGCGAGAAATGATTGGATCTACCACTCCTCAAGATTGGAGGGAGTTGGTAAATAGTACAGTAGGATCTGGGGCGGTTTTAGAGTATTACAGGGTCAGAAGTAATGAAATCTTAATATACCCTACGCCAACCTCAACAAATGGGTATGTCTTTGAATATGTAAGCAATAATCTAGTAAAAAGTAGTGGAGGAGCTGCTCAAACTAGCTGGCTTGCTGATACAGATATTTCTATAATAGATGAATATATATTAAAGTTAGATGCAACTTGGAACTTGTTAAAAGTGCAAGGCAGACCATACGCAGAAGATCAAAGAACAGCTAATTTAGCACTAGCTGAAAGAATGTCAATTAATGCAGGAAGGCAAACCGTCAGACACAAAGCAACAAGATTAAGAAATGGTAAAATTGGTTATCCAGAAATTATAACAATTTAATGGTATTAGAAATATTAAGACAATATCCAGGATTACAACAAGAACGAGTAGGGCAGGCATTAAGAACTAATGTTGCCGCACCAACTGGTGGTCTTAATAGTAGAGATTCTTTGTCGCAAATGGAAGCTACAGACGCTCCAGAAATGAGAAATTGGTTTCCTTCACAAGGTAAATTAGTAACAAGAAAAGGATATTCAGAATACGCAACAGGATTAAATGGCAATGTAGAAACTTTAGCAGAATTAAGAGATGGTACAATTAAGAAATTTATTTGTGCAAATTCAGATGAAATAAACGATGTCACAAACCCCTCCTCAATAACCAACTTAGGATCAGGATTTGCAAATGCCAGATGGCAAACAGTAAGTATGAATGGCAATTTATTATTATTTAATGGAGTGGACACTCCTCAAGTATATAATGGCACAAGTTTAAGCAATTCAACTATAAACGGTACAGGATTAACAGCAACAGAATTAGATGGTTGCAATGTTCATAAAAATAGGCTTTATACTTGGTCAACTGATGATTCTTGTTTTTTTTACGGAGCAACAAACGCAATACAAGGATCTTTTACTAAATTTGATCTTGCTGGTATAGCTCCTTATGGGGGTAATTTAATTGCTATGGCAACTTGGAATCACGATGGAGGAGACGGAGTTGATGACTATGCTTTATTTATCATGTCTAGTGGCACTGCTATATTATATGATGGATCTGACCCTTCTGATGCTAACAACTGGAATTTAATAGGTATATATAAAATAGGATCTCCATTGAGTGTTAGATCAGTTGTAAAAGTAGGTGGAGATGTTGCAATAATGACAAGTCCAGACTTTGTATTCTTTTCAGAAGTATTTAAGAATGGTGGGGCAGTAACTTCTCAAACTAAGTTATCAGGTGTAGCTTTAGACTCTGCTAATTTTTATTCTTCTAATTATGGTTGGGAGGTTGTTTTATATGCAAAGGCTTCAATAGGTGGTTGGTTGTTTTTCAATGTACCAGTTGCGACTAATTCAACTTACAAACAATATGGTCTAAATACAATTACAGGAGCAGGATTTGAGTTTTCAAATATGAATGCAAGAACTTGGGGATTGTATAATAGCAGTTTGTATTTTGGAGAAGATGGATCTATAATGAAAGCAGATGATGGTTTAAGTGATAATGGGAGCAATATTCCTTGCACAGTACAGGCTGCTTATTCTGATTTAGGTTCACCACAAGAAAAAGTAGTGAATGAATTTAGAAATATAATTAATGTTGATGGTAATGTTGTTTTAAACACATCTATTAGTTTTGATTATGGAGCAAGAGCAGTAACCCAAGATGTAAGCAGTGTTTCCTCTGGCGTTCCTTGGGGGTCTCCTTGGGGGTCTCCTTGGTCTCCTGTAAGTGCAATTAGGAACGAGTTAGTTGTAACTTCTGGTGAAGGTGTAGCTTTAGGTATGAAAATTTTTGTTGCCTTAAATGGTCAACAGCTTAGTTGGTATAGAACTGACTATAGCGTAACAGTTAATAATATTTTATGAAAAGTGAAATTATACCAAAAGGCAAGTATTATGAAGAAATAAGTAACTGGTGGAAATCTTGGAATTTTCCAATAATACCACTTGCTTCTTTACCAGATTTTGGCATAATGATTTCAGACAAAGAAAAGAATATTTGCAATGCGTGGCTATATGAGACAAATTCTAATATATTATTATTAG
>Ga0233444_10000904_pt1 | contig 35561 bp, 35 predicted proteins | sample SI_124_October20_6_FD_182792 | JGI IMG/M metagenome (GOLD analysis project Ga0233444, IMG submission 182792) | Seawater microbial communities from Saanich Inlet, British Columbia, Canada - SI_124_October2016_10_MG | ecosystem: Environmental > Aquatic > Marine > Inlet | place: Canada: British... | reverse complement strand
TCCAGGTTTCATATTTTTTTTTAATTTCATTTTTTTTTATTTTTATTGGCTTATAACTATTTCTTGAACCCGTTTGGTTTTCTAGGTGACTTTTTTGCCAAAAATATTCCTTTTTTTTATCTTTTTCTTCAGGAATTTTGTCAATTGTATGGTGAATCCAAAGGTACCAATCTGAAGTAATTTTAGTTGCTTCAATTTTGTTTGAATAAATAACCCATCGCTCATTTTTTTTACTATTATAATATTTGTTTCCATATTCATCTTTTCCAACATAGGTTCCAAAAAATAATGTCTTGAGAAAAGTTCCAATGGTCTGTTTGTTCCACCAAGTAAAAATAATATTCATATTTTAAATTTTAAATCCACACAATTCATAATTGTATTATTATACAATAGACACTTATAACTAATAATATATATCTTAGCTATAAGAGATTCCATTTAATTATGAAAAAATTTATTGTTGAAACTTACTACACTTGCACTTTTAAAACAGTTCATACTTTAGATGATCTAAACGACAAAGAACTAAATAAGATAGATCACAGAACTGATGGTGATGTTGAGGTAATTGATGTTAAATTAAATAATCGAAAAACCAAAAAAATTGGTGATAAAAATGATAAAAAAACAAGCAGTTCAAAGGTGGATAATTCAATTCCAGAAAACATTGCTAAAAAAATTTCTAATGCGAGTAAAAATACAAATCATGAAGCATCAAATAGTTTGAAAGTTAAAAATAATTCACGCTTTAAAATGCCGGATAGGAGAAAAGGTTACATTCAAAAAGCTCAGATAGGCGATCATAAAGTTTACCTTCATACGGGAGAATATGATGATGGTAAAATTGGTGAAATTTTCATCGATACCAACAAAGAGGGAGAATTAGTAAAAGCAATGATGAATAATTTTGCAATTGCCATCTCGCTAGGCCTTCAATATGGTGTTCCTCTAGAAGAATATGTCGATGCGTTTATTGACACTAAATTCGAGCCATCAGGTACGATAATAGGTAATGATAGAATTTTAAGCGCTTCCTCAATTCTTGATTATGTTTTTAGAGAATTAGCTATCTCATACTTAGGTAAAGAGGATCTAGCGCACACTCCTCCGATCACAAATTCTAAAAATGTTGATACAGAAAGTGGAGATGATAAGTTTCTTAAAATTGTGAAAAATATTACCTCTAAAGGGTTTATAAGAAGCAATTATGAAGAAAAACTTGTTGATCTTTCAGATGTTAGAATAAATCTCAAAACTAAAAACTAATTCTTTTTAACATCTTTTTTTATACCTAATTCCTTTAATTGTTTATCGTCAACTTCAGATGGAGCTTGCATCATCAGATCTTGTGCGTTCTGGTTCATGGGAAAGAGTGTCACTTCTCTAATATTTTCTTTGCCAGCTAATAACATTACAATTCTATCTAAACCGGGAGCAATCCCTCCATGTGGGGGAGCTCCATAACTTAAAGCGTTTATCATTCCACTAAATTTATCATTAATCACTTTTTTACTGTATCCAGCTATAGAAAACAATTTATACATCAATTCTGGAATATGATTTCTTATAGCTCCTGAAGAAAGCTCAATGCCGTTACAAACTATATCATATTGATAAGCTTTTATTTCTAAAGGCTTATCAAAATTTAGTTTTTCTTTATTTCCTTGTGGCATAGAAAAAGGGTTGTGACTGAAAATTATCTTTTTAGAAGTTTCGTCAAATTCATACATTGGATAGTCAACTATCCAACAAAAAGCAAATTTATCTTTATTAATTAAGTTTAGATCTTTTCCAATTTTATCTCTAGCTAAAGAAAGTATTTTTTCAATTTCACGTTCTTTACCACAAGCAAGAAATATACTGTCACCGATTTCTGCTCCACTTATTTTCATTATTTCCTTTAAAGAGTCTTCGCTAAAAAATTTTCCTACAGGTCCTTTACCAATGATTTCTTTTTCTTGAACAATAGTAAAATAAGCAAGTCCTGATGAGCCCTGATCTTTTGCCCATTTATCAATATTATCAAAAAAACTTCTTGGTTTATCTTTTGTATTTTTTGTTATTATAGCTCTAACAACTGAACCTTCTTTAACTAATTTTTTAAAAATATCAAATTTTACATCTTCTCTTAAAAAAATTTCAGTTATTTCCTCAATAACTAAAGGATTTCTCAAATCTGGTTTATCTGTTCCATATTTTTTTATTGCTTCTTGGTAAGGTATTCTAGGGAATTTTTCATTCAAAATTTTTTTTGATGAAAATTCTTTAAAAAGATTAATCATTAATTTCTCAACTACTCGAAAAATATCTTCTTGTTCTACAAATGACATTTCTAGATCTAATTGATAAAATTCACCAGGGCTCCTATCTGCTCTAGCATCCTCATCTCTAAAGCAAGGTGCAATTTGAAAATATTTATCAAATCCGGAAACCATAATTAATTGTTTAAATTGTTGTGGTGCTTGTGGTAAAGCATAAAATTTTCCAGGGTTTAATCTGCTTGGAACCAAAAAATCTCTTGCTCCTTCTGGGCTTGAAGATGTTAAAATTGGAGTTTGAAATTCTAAAAATCCTAATTTTGACATTTCTGCTCTTATAAAAGAAATCACTTTTGATCTTAGGATTATATTTTTATGCATCTCGTCTCTTCTTAAGTCTAGAAATCTATACTTTAATCTTATGTCTTCTGGGTAATCTTGTTCACCAAATACAGGTATAGGTAATTCATTCGCATTAGATAAAATTTCTACAGACTCAATTGAAACCTCGATCTTGCCTGTTTTTAAATCTAAATTTTCTGTACCAGCAGCTCTTTTGACAACTTTGCCGCTTATTTTCATGACAGACTCTGGTTTTGATTTTTCTAATATAGGAAAAAACTTGTTTTTATTTTCTATAACACATTGAGTTATGCCATAATGATCCCTGATATCTATAAATAATAAATTACCATGATCTCTTTTTCTATGAAGCCATCCTGATAAATCAACTGTCTTATTAATTTCTTTTTCATTTAATTCAGAGCAGTTATGAGTTCTATATTTATTCATTTGTTTAATACTTTTTTTATTAAATTAATATTTATAGATTTTCCAGTAGATAACGACAATTCATCAATATCTTTTAGAAATTTAAACATTTTTTCATAAGATCTATCTGCATTCTTGATAATATACTCAGATATTTTTGGGTTGAGATTTATTTGTTTATCAGAAAAAGACTTGGTTATAATAACTTGGAGTAGATCATCTGTTGGTAATTCAATCCCAATAAACGTGAAACTATTTATTCGTGATTGTAGATCTTGAAGATTATAATTATATTTTTTAATGGATGGTATGCTATTTATGACAATATAATTGTCTAATTGTTTTGATTGATTTAAAATTGAATAAAATATTTCTTCATCGATATTATTTCTATAACTATCTATAATCAAACAGTCTACGTTATCTAGATTATCGATGACTCTGTCATTTATATTTTCCGCTTCGATTAACTGAATTTTTTCAATCTTTCTCTCTAAAATTTTTGATAGATGAGTCTTTCCTGATCCAGCAGCACCAAAAACATTTAGCCATTTTCCTGGCCAACTTGGCCAACTTTCAATTAATTTGTATGCAGAAAAATTATTGCTAGAAACATAAAAATCTTGTTCATAATATTTTGTTTTAAAAGCAAATTTAAATACTAGTTGACTCATTAAATAATTTTAATACTCCATTCGTCACCTACTAATTTTAAAATTATTTTTTGATTTTTTAATTGATTTATTATCTTCTCAAGATTTCCTAAATATTTAATTCTTAATTTTACTGTCTTGTTATTAAATTCCTGAATATAAATACTTTCAATTGAGTCAATATTTTTTAATCTTAATTTTAATTCAACCAAGTTATTTTTTTCACTTATTTTAAGTTGCGTTTTTAAAAATGAAGGTAACCTAATATCAATTAAATTTTTTGATTTAATTATATTAATAATTTCTTTTTTAACTTTTATAATAATTTTTCGATAGAATTCTTCCTCTGATAAATTCATTCTTTTAATATTTATATTTTTTACAATGTTTTTTCCCAAAATTCTTGTTTTAAGATAAACTTTTTCTTCTTTAGAATTTTCATCTTCTATTAAAATTAAAGCTAAGTTTTTACTAGAATATTCTGAAAATAAATTTTTCAAATCTAAATTAATTAAATTATTTTTATTTAAATTTATATTTTGAATAATTTCAATATTTTCTAATGGGAGAATAAATTCTATTAATTCTGAATTGTAGGTCTCATTCCATTTTTCATAAAAAAAATTTCGATTATAAATAAAAATTTGATTATTTTTTTTTAGTATTGGCAAAATAAATATTTCTTTATTTGAAATGTCAGAGTAAGAAATATTTTTTTTATAAAACAAATCATGAATTTTAAATTTACCAAATGAAATATTGTATTTAATCTGTTCAATATTTTGCTCCCCGATTTCTTCTTTGGATATCTGGTAATAAGTCACTAGTTCTTTAATTTCTGAAAACTTTAATTCCTGTAATTTTTTAATATCATTTTCTAGTAAGATTCTGTTGATAAGCTTATTAAAACCTTTTTTGATAGCTTGATTTGCCAGTACTTCATTGGCTGTTTTACCTTTTTTTTCTACAATAATATTATTAACATCAAATATATTAGTATTTGATAAAACATTTCCTGTTTTAAAAAAAATAACTAAAATAAAAATTATTAATTTATAAGAATTCATAAAATTTAAATATCATTTATAAATGAAAAAAATAAAAAATAGCTATAAAAAAAGTGGTGTAGATATTTCATTAGCAAATAAATTGGTAAAACACATCTCTAATGTATCTAAAAAAAATGTCAAAAAAATGAGAAATTCTTTCGATAAAGAGGTAATTGGTGGTTTTGGATCTTTATTTGATATTAGTAAAATTAAAATTAAAGACCCAGTAATAGTCTCTTGTACAGATGGTGTTGGTACCAAAATTGAATTGGCTAATAAATTTAAAAAATTAGATACTATTGGAATTGATTTAGTTGCAATGTGTGTAAATGATTTAATTGTACTAGGTGCTAAACCTCTGTTTTTTTTAGACTACATAGCTGTAGGAAAATTAAACTTTAAAAAAACCAAACAAATTTTAAAAGGTATATTTAAAGGATGTCAAATATCAAATTGTAAATTAATTGGTGGTGAAACAGCAGAGATGCCAGGCATATACGCAAAGGATAAATTTGATCTCGCTGGATTTAGTGTAGGCATTGTTTCAAAAAAAAAAATTTTAGGTGAAAAAAAAGTAAAGAAAAATGATATTATTTTAGCAATTCCATCTAGTGGGATCCACTCTAATGGATATTCTTTGGTTAGGTCAATTTTAAAAAATAAAAAGATCCCGAAAAATTTAAAAACAGAAATTATAAAACCTACAAAAATTTATGCTAAAGAAATTTTAAAATTAACCAATAATAACTTAATTAACGCGTCAGCTCATATTACAGGAGGTGGCTTAGTGGAAAATCTTTTAAGATCTATACCAAAAAATCTTACTTTAAATATTGATCTATCAAAAATTAAAACTACTAAAATATTTAAATGGCTTAAAAGTGAAAATATATCAGATGATGAAATGATGAAAACCTTCAATTGTGGTATCGGGTTCTGCATTATCACTCCAAAAAAAAATATAAAAAAAATTAAAAAAATTTTCTCTAAAAATTTCATGCCCTATGAAATAGGTAATATTTCAAACAGAAAAAAAAGAATTAACTTATTGAATTCTATAGAATGGTAAAAGTAAATACTTGCGTGTTTATATCTGGGCAAGGAACAAATCTTAAAAATTTATTAACAAGATCTAGAGATAGTAGTTTTCCGATTGTTATAAAACTAATAATTACTAATAATAAAAATTCTAAAGGTATTATACTTGCAAAAAAAAACTCTATTCCTTTTAAAATTATTAATACAAAATTACGAAATTATGAAGATAAAATACTTCAATATTTAAAAAAAAATAATATAAATTTTATATGTCTTGCGGGATATATGAAAATTATTTCAAAAAAATTTATAAAAAAATTTGGAAAAAAAATTGTTAATATTCATCCTTCTTTATTGCCAAAATTTAAAGGTTTAAATACCTTTTCAAGAGTGCTGCAACATAAAGAAAAAATAACTGGATGCACTGTTCATTACGTTAGTGAAAAACTTGATGGTGGAAAAATAATACTTCAGAAAAGTTTTTATATAAATTCAAATGACAATGAAAAAACACTTAAACAGAAAACTCAAAATTTAGAGTATCGTGTTTTTCCTGAGGCTATAATTAAAGTTTTTAGAAATTACTAATCTTTAAAAAAGAATTCAATTTCCTTATTTGCATTTTCTACAGAATCTGATCCATGAACAGAATTTTTATCTATTGAAATTCCGAACAATTTTCTAATCGTATTTTCTTCAGCTTCTTTAGGATTGGTTGCTCCCATTAATTTTCTATTAGCTAATACAGCATTTTCACCCTCTAAAATCATAACAATAATTGGTCCAGATGATAAGTATGAGCATAAGTCATTATAAAAAGGTTTGGATTGATGAACCTTATAAAACTCTGCTGCTTCTTCTTTAGTAATGTGAATTTTTTTACTATCTTTTATCTTCAAATCATTTTTTTCAAAAATGTTTTTAATTTTATCACTTAAGTTTCTTTCAACAGCATCGGGTTTTATTATTGAAAGAGTTTTTTCATTATTCATAATTTTCCTCTATTAGCTTATTTAATAATCTTACACCAAATCCTGTAGCGCCTCCTGAATTTAAAGCACCGCCATATTTTGAAAAAGCCATACCAGCTATGTCTAAATGAGCCCATGGAGTTTTATGTAGTATAAATCTTTGTAAAAATTGTGCCGCTGTTGTTGATCCCGCACCGCCAACATAATTTATATTTTGCATGTCAGCATTTTTTGAATTCATAAGCTTATCATAATTTTTGTGAAGCGGCATCCTCCATAACTTCTCTTCAACTTTTTCTCCTGCATTTAGAATTTTTTTAGACAAAATATCGTCGTTTGAAAAAAGTCCTGCATATTCTGACCCCAAACACACTATTATAGCACCTGTTAATGTGGCCAAGTCAACTATGAACTTTGGTTTAAACTTTTTTTCAGTAAAAGTTAATGCATCTGCTAAAACTAACCGACCTTCTGCATCAGTATTTAATACTTCAATAGTTTTGCCACTATATGACTTAACAATATCTCCAGGTCTTTGAGCGACACCACTTACCATATTTTCTACTAACCCTACAACACCAACCGCGTTAATTTTTGCTTTTCTTAATGCTAAGTTTTTCATCAAGCCAACTACAGCTGCAGAGCCAGCCATATCATAAGTCATGTCTTCCATAAATCTTGCTGGTTTTAATGAATAACCGCCAGTATCAAAAGTAACGCCTTTTCCAACAAATGCTAAAGGCTTAGAATTATTTTTAGCACCATTCCATTCCATTGTTACAAGATACGATCCCCTGATGCTTCCCATTCCGACTCCAAGTAAGGCATTCATACCAAGCTTTTGTAATTTTTTTTTGTCATATATATTAACTTTCAAACCATCTTTCTTAAGAGAATTTAATCTTTTAGCATACTCATCTGGATGCAAAATATTTCCAGGCTCAGAGACTAGATCTCTTGCATAAAAAGTTCCTTCTTCTAAAGCTTTAAATTTTAATTGATTATGGGTAGACGTTTTATTTTTAGTTCCAAGTATATTTATAGAGATAATTCTTGTTTCTTTTTTTGTTTTATATTTTTTGAATTCATAAGATTTTAATTTTAATCCGTGAAGAAAATGACCTAAGAAATTCTCTTGTTTGCTTATTAAGCTATCTGAATTTATATAATATTCACTATTCTTTCCATAGTTTATACGTTTAAAGAATTCAGCTCCTAGATTTTCAATATCAAATTCTTTTAAATCTTTTTTAATTGAAATTAAAATTATTTTTTTTTTTGAATTTACTTCAAAAACAAACATATTTTTTTTTAAATCACTGGTTTTCAATAAATCGTATATGTAAGAAAACTCTAAATTAGAAAGATGTTTTTTAATTGCACTAATATTAAATTTTTCATTAGAGAATAGAACAAGATTAGACGCAGATTTACTGATATTCTTATTTAGATAGTTTATTTTAATAGACATAAATTTTTAATTACTCTTCTAATAGAGTTGTGTGGTATATATGATCAAATATGGCAGATTTCAATGGAAAATTTATCGTTGTGTACTATCATAGGTTGAGTTTTAATTAAAGTTACATTATCTATATACGTCTAATTAAAATGCTTCAAAACAAAATTTATCAAAACTTCATTATTGAAATATTAAAAACATTTCTAATTATATTATTTGGATTATCTATCATTGCTCTAACAGCGAGGGCTGTCAACTTTTTAGAGCTAATTGTTGATAATGGTTACCCTGTGCTAACTTATTTTCAGTATTCATTTTTAAATCTATTTGGCATTGCACCAAAATTTATACCTTTAGCCTTTTTAATTTCAATTATAATATTTATATTGAGACATGTTGAAGATAGTGAGTTTATTATTTTATGGACTTCCGGTGTTAAAAAAATTCAAGTTGTAAATTTATTTTTATTTACATCAATAACTATTTTAATTTTTTATCTAATACTTTCAACTTTTTTAACTCCACTTGCATTAAATAAATCAAGACAATTATTAAGCAACGATCGAGTCAATTCTTTTTTGCCTACAATAAGATCTCAACAGTTTAGTGATTCTTTCAAAGGTTTTACTTTTATTGTTGAAAAAAAAATTGATAATGAAATTCAAAATATTTTTCTTCATGATTCAGGAAATAATTTAAAAAACTTATCTTCTAATAGTACAAATGTTAAAAACACAACAATTGTTGCAAAAAAAGGAATAGTAGAAAATAGAATAATGATTTTATTTAATGGTCAAATTATTTCATCTTCTAGTAACGACGAGGAAAATGAAATAATAAAATTTGAACAACTTAATATAGATTTAAGTGACTTAGCAACTACAACGATTAAACAACCAAAGCTACAAGAACTTTCAACTCTAGAGCTCTCAAAATGTTTTATATCAAAAAATTTAAATTTAGAAATGTGTGAAGAGAATGTTAAAAAAGAAATTATACCAATTTTGATTAGACGTCTAATTCTACCTTTTTATATTCCTGTCATATCTCTAATTTGTTCTTTTTTATTATTGAAAAATCAAAAAATATATTCAAATAAAACATCTATTTTTATATATGGTTTTGTAATTTTAGTTTTAACTGAATTACTTATCAGATACACGGGTTTGAATTATCCACTTAGATTTTTTTATTCAATATTACCTTTTTTACTCTCTTTACTATTTTATTTTCTTTTATTTTATAACTTTTCTAAAGAGGCTAAAAAATCATGAACAATTTATTGCTAAACTATCTTTTGAGAAATTTTTTAAAAACATTTTTTTCCGTAGTATTAGTTATTTATTGCTTTGGAATGTTGTTAAATTTATTTGAAGAAATTGAGTTTTTTAAAAATATTAATGTAAGTATTTTTAAACCTTTGATGCTTACAAGCATATTTGTTCCTAGTATGATTATAAAACTTTTGCCATTTATAATTTTTATATCAAGCATGATTTTTATGATTAAGATTAGAAACAATAAAGATCTTCTTACTCTTAAAGTTTATGGCTATTCAAATATAAAAATTTTTTTTATTCTTGCTTGTACTTCTTTTATCCTTGGATGGCTAGTTCTCATTATTGTAAGTCCAATAACTTCGTCAATGGTAAAATATTATGAAAAAACAAAATCACAATATGCACGAGACATTGATCATTTAGTTACTTTTAATAATAATGGTCTGTGGATAAAAGAAAGCAATTTAAATGGTGAACGTATTATTACTGCACAAAAACCTGATGGTTTTAATTTGGTTGATGTCACAATTTTTAATTTCAATAATGATTTTATTTTAAATAAAAAAATATTTGCAAAAAAAGCAAATATTAAGTCAAACAATTGGGTTTTGAAAGATGTAATAGTTTTTGAAACTAAAGATGGAATATTTGAAAGAAAATATTTTGACGAATTCACTGTAACCTCAATTTATAACCATGAAAAAATTACCAGCTTATTTAATAATTCGGATACAATGTCATTTTTAGATTTAATGGTTGATTATAAGAATTTGCTTAATAATGGCTATAGTCAACGTTTTTTAAATCAAAGTCTTCATTCAATGTTGTCGCTTCCTTTTTTTCTATTTTTAATGACATCTATAGCTTCTATATTAACAATGAATACACTCAAAAAATCTAATAATTTTAAATTTATAATTATTGGGCTAATAGTAAGCGTGATGGTTTATTACTTTAAAGATCTTTCTATAGCGTTAGGACAAACAGATAGAATACCATTAATATTATCCATTTGGGTTCCTATTATAGCATTGAGTCTTTTCACATTTATTGGAGTTTTACAAATTAATGAAAAATAAATTAATAATTATTTTTTTATTTTTTTTAAGTTGCAAAGAGCTTTTTGCGGAAAATATATTTATAGAAGCCAAAAATATTTCTTTAGATAAAGATAAAACCACATCAATATTCGAAAATGAAGTTGTTGTAAAAACTCAAAATAAAATAATTAAAAGTGACTTCGCTAAATATAACAAAAAATCTGGTTTTCTTGTGTTTAAAAAAAATGTTGTAGCTATTGATGAAAAGAATAACATAATTGAAAGTGATCATGCGGAATATTATGAAAAAAATAAGTTGTTTAAAAGTATTGGACCGACAAAATTAACCACTACTCAAAATTATATTATCGAGGGAGAAGATATAATTACAAACAATTCAGCAAAATTAATTAAATCTGATAAGAAAGCAGTCGTATCTGATCAAGACGGGAACAGAATATTCTTAGATAATTTTCAATATCAAAACGATACTAATATTTTTAAATCAATAGGTTCAATTAAAATTAAAGACAAAATGAAAAATAATTATGAATTCTCTCAGATTTATATAGATACTAAAAAGAAAGAAATTTTAGGAACTGATGCTAAAGCATTTTTAAATCAAGAAGATTTGAAATTTAATCAAAACAATAAACCACGTATTTTTTCAAACTCGACACAAATAAATAATGAAAAAAGTACTTTTAATAAAAGTGTTTTTACCTCATGTGCTTATAGAGAAAATGACAAATGTCCTCCTTGGTCAATACAAGCTAGTGAAATGCTGCATGATAATAAAAAAAAAACAATTTATTATGAAAATGCAATAGTAAAAATTTATGATATTCCAATTTTTTATTTTCCAATATTATCTCATCCGGATCCAACAGTGGACCGTAGATCTGGTTTTTTACCGCCTACTCTATCTGACTCTCAAAACTTAGGATCTGGTATTAATATCCCATATTTTTTTGCAATAAATGATGATAAAAATTTTATTTTGGATAGTAAAATATTCGCATCTGAAAATCCACTATTCAAAGGAGAGTATCATCAGGCCTTTAAAAATTCTGTTTTATTAGCTGATTTTGGTTTCACCGAAGGTTATAAAAAAACCAGCTCAACAAAAAAAGGAGGTGAGAAATCTCATTTTTTTTCTAATTATGTGAAGCAATTTAAAGGCAAGAACAACTCTGATAATACTTTTAGTTTGTCAGTACAAGACGTCTCTAATGATAAATATCTTAAATTATATAAAATTAAATCAAATTTAATTGATTTTAATAAAGATACATTAGAAAACACATTAGATTTTACTCATGAAAATGAGGATTATTATTTTGGACTAAATGCTAGCATATATGAGACTTTAAAAACTGATTATAATGATAAATATGAATATATTTTACCTGAAATTAATATAGATAAAAATATTTTTGACGATGATAAATTGGGAAATCTAAATTTACAAACTAATTTTAAAGTTCACAGTTACGATACAAACAAACATACAAAATTTTTAATCAACGATTTTAACTGGAATTCGAAAAATAAATATTTTCAATCAGGTTTCCAAAGCAAATTTTTAGGAAATATCAAAAACATAAACTATGAAGCAAAAAATGTTGACTTTTACAAAGAAGACACTACTAATGAAATATATGGAGCGCTGGGGTTACTTACAGATCTCAAATTACAAAAAGAACGTAATAATACCAAGCATTTATTAACTCCAAAGCTATTATTAAGATTTTCCCCCGGAGAAATGAGAAAAGAAATAGATGGACCTAGGTTAAATCCAATTAATGCTTTCAGTCTAGATAGATTGGATAGTACGAACAATTTTGAAACAGGTTTAACGAGTACTGTTGGCGTGGATTATAATATTAATAATAATAATCAAAAACTAGATTTTTCACTTGCTCAAATTATTAGTGAAAAAGAAAATAAAAAAATGCCAGATAAAACTAGTTTAAATGAAAAAGTTTCAGACTTAGTTGGTTCAGCAAGTTTTGATATAAATAAAAATATAAATTTAAATTATAATTTTTCTCTTGATCAAAATTACAGTGATTTAAATTATAATGAAATTGGAACTAAAATAGATCTCGGAATGATTAATTTTGATTTTAATTATTTGCAAGAAAAGAAACATATAGGAGATCAAGAATACTTTAAAACAAAATTAAATTTAAGAAATAAAAACGATGGTGTGTTTTCATTTGAAACAAAAAGAAATTTAGTAACAAATTCAGCAGAATTTTATAATCTAAGTTATGAATATCTAAATGATTGTTTACGAGCTGGGCTAGTTTATAGAAGAGAGTTTTATAATGACTCTGAGTTAGAGCCAGAAAATTCTTTATTATTTAAAGTTACTCTTACCCCTTTTGGCAGTATTCATTCACCTACATTTAAATAAAGAAAATGAATTTATTAAAGATAATTATTATAATTTTAATAACAACTTTGCCAGAAGTCACTAAAGCAAAGATAAAAAATGAAATTGTAGCTAGAGTTGAGAATAAAATTATTACTGATTATGAAATTAAAAACAAAATTTTAAGTTCAATTATAGTTGCTAACAAAGAAATTAATCAGGAAAATATTAATAGCATTAAAAGGCAATCTTTAGAAACTTTAATTCAACTAAAATTAAAAAAACTTGAAATAGATAAATTTAATTTAAAAAAAAGAGAAACTGACAAAGTAAATACGTATTTAAATTCTATTTCATCAAATAATATAATTGGTCTACAAGATAAATTTAAAAATAATAATTTAGATTTTCAACTGTTTGTCGAAGAAATTGAAACTGAATTAATGTGGCAGGAATTAATTTATAAAATTTATTCTAAAAAGATTAAGATTGATGAAAAAAATATAGATAACGAGCTTAAAAAATTAATTAAAAATGAGTCAGATATTGTGGAGTTCAATATCTCTGAAATAGAAATTTTTTTGGACGACGCAAATTCTTATGAAGAAAAAGTTTTATACATAGAGGATTTAATAATAAAAAATGGTTTTGACGATGTCGCTTTAAAATTTAGTATTTCTTCTAGTGCTTCAAATTATGGAAATCTAGGATGGATTAATTCAAAATCTTTATCTAGTGATATTTATAAAATTATTATTAATATGGAAAAAAAAGGTATTAGTAAACCAATTAAACGACAAAATAGTATTTTGTTTCTTAAGCTAAATGATATTAAAGAGTCCAAATTAGAGAATCTCAATATACCTGAATTAAAATTAAAATTAATAAATCAAAAAAAAAATGAATTATTTAATTTATATTCGATAAGTCATTTATCTAAACTTAAAAATAGTAGTCTAATTGAGTACAAATGAAAAAAAAAATTATTATAATTAGTGGGGATCCTAATAGCATTAATTCAGAAATAATTGCTAAATGTTGGAAAAATTTCAACAACGAATTGAAAAAAAGAATTTTTATTATTTCTAATTTTAATTTATTAAACCAGCAATTTAATAAGTTAGGTTTTGCTATTAAGCTAGAAAAAGTAAAAGATTTTAACAAGGAAACTAAAAGTGTAAATTTAAAAATAATTGACTTACAACTTAATTTTAAAAATGAATTTAATGTCTCAAAAAAAAATTCATCAAAATTTGTTATAGAGTCGTTAAATTTAGCTCATAAATTAGCTTTAAGAACGGATGTTTGTGGTCTTATTAATTGCGCTATAAGTAAAGATTTGCTTAATAAAAGTAAAATTGGAGTAACTGAATATTTAGCGAATAAATGTAATTTGAATAATAATTCGGAAGTTATGATGATTAGAAATAAAATTTTTTCTGTTAGTCCAATTACTACACACATAGATATTAAAGATGTACCAAAACAAATTAAGAAAAGAAATATAATCAATAAAGTAAAAACAATAAATAACTGGCATAAAAAGAAGATGAATAAAAAACCTAAAATAGGTATTTTAGGTTTAAATCCACATAATGCAGAATACAGAAAAAATTCTGAAGAAGAAAAAATAATTAGCCCATCAATTAAACAATTAAAAAAATTAAAAATTGATATTCATGGTCCATTGGTTCCTGATACAATTTTTATGAAAGACTTTAAAAAATTTGACGTTATAATTGGAATGTATCACGATCAGGTACTTACACCATTTAAATCTCTATTTAAATTTGATGCGATAAATGTAACCTTAGGTTTGAAATATTTACGCGCCTCTCCTGACCATGGTGTTGCGATAGATTTGATAAATAAAAATAAAGCTAGCTCATTAAGTTTGCTAAAGTGTGTAAATTTTATAAATAAATTCGGAAAATGAATTTTGCTAAAAAATCTTTAGGACAAAATTTTTTAATAGATAAAAATATAATTAATAAAATAATTGACTTAACAACAATAGGATCTAGGGATATTATTGAAATTGGTCCAGGAGAAGGAGCTTTGACTGAGGAAATTTTAAAAAGAAAACCAAGATCAATTACTGTCATTGAAAAAGACAACAAATTGGCTGAAAAATTAAAGATTAAGTATCATAAAAACAATTTAGTAAAAATATATAACGCTGACATTTTAAAATTTAACATTGAAAAAATAATTTCTAGAAGTTCTGCTATATTTGGAAATTTACCTTATAACATATCATCTCAAATACTTGTTTCAATTTTAAGAGTCAAAAAATACCCGCCAAAATTTAATGATTTAATTTTCATGTTTCAAAAAGAATTAGGTGAAAAAATTATCGGGAGCTATCCATCTTTGCATTATGGTAGGCTTTCTATTTTAGTAAAATACAGATTTAATATTTTAAAAAAATTTTTAGTTTCTCCTAATTGCTTTTTCCCTAAACCTAAAATTAATTCTATGGTTATTCATTTTCAGCCAAAAAAAAAAATCCCTTTTAATATAAGGAAAATAGAAAACCTTGAAAAAGTAACTAACATCCTTTTTTCTAATAAACGAAAAATGGTTAATAAAAATTTAAAAAAATTACTAAATGATAGTGAAATAAAGGAAATATCGGATTTGAAAGTTAGCCTTAGACCTTCAGAGTTGAGACCAGAAATTTTTTACAAAATCACTGAGATTTTTGAGAGAAAATAGAAATTTTTTTTTTATTATCTCTTATTATATTTTCAATCTGCTTAAAACAAACCTCTAGATTTTTATTAATAACTATATAATCGTAATCGTGCCAATGTTTAACATCTTCATCAAATGCATTAAATCTATTGTTTACTTCTTGTTCGGTGTTTTGGTTTCTTTTAATTAGTCTTTTTTTTAACTCTTCCTTATTATCGGTTATCAAATATATTTTGACTAATTTCAAATTAGTAAATTTGGACAATTGTTTAGTTCCCTGCCAGTCTATATCAAATATAATATCATTATTTAAAATAGCTTTATCTACGCTTTCTTTTAAAGTTCCATAATAATTATCAAAAATCTTTGCGTATTCGTAAAATTTTTCCTCTTTAATTAAATTCTTAAATTCATCTTTGCTAACAAAAAAATAATCTACGCCATCAACTTCGTTAGATCTTGGTGGCCTTGTGGTGTGAGAAACTGATATTTTAAATGATTGATATTTCTGTTGGATTTTCTTTGTAAGAGTAGTTTTACCTACACCAGATGGAGAGGATAGTATAACCATGATGTTTTCACCATCATGATTCATTTTTAATACTCGGTAATTTAATTTGTTTTACTTTCAATAAATTTAATAGCATCACCAACTGTTAAAATTTTTTCTGCTTCGCTATCAGAAATCTCTGAACCAAACTCTTCCTCAAAGGCCATTACTAATTCAACTGTATCTAAGCTATCTGCACCTAAATCATCTATAAAGCTTGCTTCTTCTGTTACTTTTTCTTCTTCAATCCCTAGGTGATCGGCTACTATTTTCTTAATTTTTCCTTTAATATCTTCTGACATGAATTCCTTTCTTATATTTATGATTTCTTAATAAATTATTAATCAGAATTGTCAAGCCATATACATTCCACCATTAACATGTATGGTTTCTCCGTTTATATAATTTGCCATATCAGATGATAGAAAAGCCACGCAATTTGAAATATCCTCACCTGTACCAAGTTTGCCAGTCGGAATTTTATTTATAAGATTTTTCTTAAATTCTTCGTTTATTTTATCTGTCATTTCAGTCTTAATGAATCCTGGGGAAACACAATTAATATTAATATTTTTTCTAGCATATTCTATTGCTAGGCTTTTTGAAAAAGCTACGATACCAGCTTTTGAAGCGGCGTAATTAGCCTGACCTAAATTACCTGTATGCCCAACTATTGAAGTGATATTTACTATTTTTCCCTTTTTATTTTTTAACATTTTTTTAATAGCAAATTTACACATTAGAAATGTTGAAGTTAAATTAATATCTAAAACTTTTTTCCAGTTATCTTCTGAAAGTCTAATAGATAAGTTATCCAAGGTAATTCCAGCATTATTTATCAATACATCTAAACCACCTAATTTATTGTCAATTTTATTTATAAAATTCTCAATTTCCGCATGATTATCTAATTTGAATTGCTCAATATTAATTTTAGGAAATTTTTCTTTTAGATTATTAAGTTTATTTTCATTAGTGCCGGTAGCAACAATTACTGATCCTAAGCTATTAAATTTTTCTACTAGACAGTTTCCAATACCTCCTGTTGCACCTGTAATTAAAATTTTTTTATCTTTTAAATTCATTTTTTAAATTTTTAATATCAGCAATTGAGTTAATTGAAAAGCAATTAACGTCCTTAATAGTTCTTTTTACCATTCCACTTAAAACTTTTCCTGGTCCAATTTCAATAAAGTTTTTCACGCCTGCTTTAGACATATTAATTAAACTTTCTCGCCATCTAACAGTTGAAAAAATCTGTTCAATTAATAATTTTTTTATTTTAACCGGATCTCTTTCTGGAGTTGCGGTTACATTATTTACAATATCAAATAATGGCTTACTAAATTTTGTATTATTTATTTTTTCTTCCATGATCTTAGCTGCTGGTTTCATCAGAGAGCAATGAAAGGGAGCGCTTACCTTAAGTGGAATTGATTTTATTTTGTTTTCTTTTAAATTTAATTGAAGTAAATTTATACTTTCTTTATCGCCGCTTACAATTGTTTGACCATCAGCATTGTCATTAGCCACTTCACAAATTCCATTTTTATTATTAGCTTGTATTAATTTTTTTATTTCATCAATTTTAATGCCAAGAACCGCTATCATACTTCCTCTACCAAGGGGTACTGCTTTTTGCATAGCTTTACCTCGTTCATGAAGCAAATATAAGGCACTATCTAAATCTAATGCTTCTGAGGAAACTAATGCGCTATATTCTCCTAATGAATGACCAGAAAAGAATTTAAATGAACTCAAATCAAAATTAAACTCTTCTTTTAAAACACAAAAAATTGAATAACTGACTGTTAAAATTGCTGGTTGAGTATTTTCAGTTAATTGTAACTCATCCTCTGGTCCATTAAGTATCATTTTTGATATTGGATAATTTAATATTTCATCTGCTTGCTTATAAATTTTTTTTACTAGATCAAAATTGTTATAAAGCTCAGATCCCATACCGACTACCTGTGAACCTTGTCCTGGAAATAATAAAGCGCTCATTTTTTAAGTTTATTCAATAATTATTAGTATTGCTATAATTGTTCATTATAGTATAAACCAATTTTTATAAATAAATAATAGACTTAATTAACATTAAAAATTATGGCTTTTTACGAAAATACTATTGTGGCCAAACAAGACTTGGCAGAAAAAGAATTAAAAACTCTTAAAGAAAAATATAATGAGATAATTAATACAACTTCTGGAAAAGTAGTAAAAATAGAGGAGTGGGGTTTTTTAAATTTAGCCAATAAAATTAAAAACTACAAAAAAGGGTTTTATATTCATTTTAAATTTGAAGGTAATAAAATTACTTTAAATGAAATTGAAAAGAAAATTAAAATCGATGGATCAATAATAAGACATTTGATAGTAAAATATAAAAAATTGGACACAAAAAATGAATTTTTTAGTAAAAAAAATTAAGATTTATATATGAAAAGAAAAAATAAAAAATTTCAAAAAAAGGGATCAAGCTCCCTTAATAAGCTAAGTTTGTTTCAAAGAAATGATGGAAAATTTTCAAAGAAATGTCCTTTGTCAATAAAAAATGCCCCAATAATCGATTATAAAAATATCACCTTGTTGAAGAAATATGTTTCAGATAACGGAAAAATTGTTTCATCTAAAATTTCATCCGTCTCTTACAGCAAGCAAAAAAAACTAACACGAGAAATAAAAAAAGCTAAAATCTTGGGGCTTTTATAAAATGGAAATAATTTTATTAGAAAATATACTGAATCTTGGTAACATTGGAGATAAAGTTACTGTAAAGAATGGATATGGTAGAAATTTTCTTTTAAAACAAGGAAAAGCATTAAGATTTAGTGATGAGAATGAAAAATACGTAAGTAAACAAAAAGATGAACTAAATAGAAAAAATACAGAAATTAAAAATAAATTCAAAGATATTTCAAAACTAATTAATAATAAAACTTTTACATTTAATAGAGAAAGTAAAGAAAATGGTGAATTATATGGATCAATAAAACCTAAAGAAATTACTAACTTGGTTAAAGAAAAAGTAAACGTTGAGATAAGCCCTTCACAAATTATTTTAAAAGAAAATTTAAATAAAATTGGTTTATATAAAGCCGATATTAATTTTCACTCTGAAGTGAAAGCAAATATAACTATTAAAATAGATAAGACGCAATCAAAATAACTTCTCCACAGAGATTAAAAAAGAGTGTGTAACTTTTCACTTTATCACTTACTTCATTGAACTATTATAGTTTTGTGAAAGAAATTAAATCAATTCAACATAAAATTGAAAATAAACAGCCTTCAAATCTTGAGGCAGAACAAGCTTTATTGGGTTCAATTTTAATTAATAACGACATCATAGACGAAATATCAACAATCGTCAGTTCTTCTATTTTCTATGACCCTGCGCATGTAAAAATATATGAAGTGATTGAAAGTTTAAACAACAAAGGAATGATAGCTAATCCTATTACCTTAAAAAATTTTTTTGAAAAAGATAATATGCTCAATGAAGTTGGGGGTACAGAGTATTTAATCAAACTTACAAGGTTTTCTGGTTCTGCAAAACAAGCGATAGATTATGCAAAAATTATTCATGAAATGTATTTACGAAGAGAATTAGTTTTAATTTCAGATAAACTATCTACTGACACTCTTAATGCAAATGATCATGAACAAAATGCTGAAAATATAATTGAAAGTACTGAAAGATCCCTTTTTGATTTAGCTGAAAGAGGTAGTTTCACTCAATCTTTTTTAAAATTTAATCAAGCTTTAGATCAAACAATTCAAATGGCTACTATGGCTATGCAAAGTGATCAAGGTATAGTGGGTGTTCCTACAGGACTTACAGATTTAGATGAAAAATTAGGAGGTTTACATAAATCAGATTTAGTAATTTTAGCAGGTAGGCCTGGTATGGGTAAAACAGCTTTAGCAACTAACATTGCATATTATGCTGCACAAAAATTAATGAGCCGAGAGGAAAAGTCTTCTATTGCTTTTTTCTCTTTAGAGATGTCATCTGAACAACTATCTACAAGAATTTTATCGGAGCAAGCTAGAATTAAATCCGATGATATTAGAAGAGGAAAAGTTACAGAAGATGAAATTAACAGATATATTGAAACTTCAAGAAATATATACAATCTTCCATTATATATTGACGAAACTCCAGCTATTACAATAGCTACTTTGTGTAATAGAGCTAGAAGAATTAAACGATTGTTTGGCTTAAGTTTAGTTGTTGTTGACTACATACAATTAATGAGATCTCCAGGTTTAAATAATAGAAGTGAAAATAGGGTTCAAGAAGTTTCTGAAATTACTCAAGGTTTAAAAGCACTAGCTAAAGAACTTAAAGTTCCAGTTCTTGCTTTATCGCAATTATCAAGGGCCGTTGAGTCTAGAGATGACAAAAAACCACAATTATCTGACTTGAGAGAATCCGGATCTATAGAACAAGACGCAGATGTAGTTATGTTTGTTTATAGAGAAGCTTATTATTTAGAGAACAAACAGCCAAAATTAGGATCTATAGAGCATGCTGAATGGCAATCAAAAATGAATGATGTTAATGGCCTTGCTGATATCATCCTAGGTAAGCAAAGACACGGTCCAACAGGCACCGTCAAAGTTGAGTTCGAGGGAATATACACTAAATTTAAAGATTTAAGCAAAAATTAACTATAGTTTTTTCTTTAGTTATAAAAAAATTAAGATATATCTGAATTATTCTCATGTTCGCTAATATTTATAAAAAATTAGTTATTGATTTCTCCAAAATCACACTTTTTTTTCTAGCTATTCTAATATGCTTCTCACTTTATCAATCAAAAAATTTCAATTTAGATGCGTCATCTGACGCTCTTTTGCTAGAGGGAGATCCAGATCTCAAATATTTAAGGGAAGTTAATCAAACATACGGCACAAGAGATTTCTTGGTTTTAACCTACACTCCAGTATCAAGTTTTATAGAAAAAGAAACTATACTTGACCTTCAGTTGCTTAAATCAAAGATTGAAAAATTAACATGGGTAGATAGTGTTATTACAGTTATTGATGTCCCTCTTTTAAAAAGTACCGATGAAGGGCTTATGGAGAGATTAAAAAATTATAAAACTTTAGCTTACCCAGAAATTGATAAAAAAAGAGGGTTCGATGAAATAATTAATAGTCCTATTTATAAAAATTACGTTATTAGTGAGGATGGAAAAACATCAGGAATTGTTGTTTATTTAAAAAAAGATGAAAGACTATCTGAGTATATAAAAATTAAAGATAAATATTTTAATCAATCGATTGAGACAGGTTTAACTAAAAAAGAAAAAATAAATTATAAAAAATTTATTAAAGAATACGAAGAATATAAAAATTTATATAATATTAGAAATCATCAAAATATTAAAGAAATTAGAGACATAATTAGCAGATATGGTGAAAATGCTAAAATTCACCTAGGCGGCATTCCAATGATTGCAGATGATATGATGAGTTATATAAAAAGTGACATTGTGGTTTTTGGAATTGGAGTTTTTATTTTTATTATTTTTACTCTTTGGTTAATTTTTAAAAATTTAAAATGGGTAATAATGCCATTACTTGGTTGTTCAACTTCAGTCATAATAATGATTGGTTTATTAGGTTTAATTGGCTGGAAAGTAACTGTAATTTCATCAAATTTTATTGCTTTAATGCTTATTTTAAATATGGCAATGAACATTCATGTAACAGTCAGATTTTTACAATTAAAAAAAGAGTTTCCTCAATTAACAAAAGATGAGGCTGTTTTGGAAGCTAGTAAAAAAATGATGCTTCCAATACTTTATACAGTTCTTACCACGATTTGTGCTTTTTTATCTTTAGTTTTTAGTGGAATAAAACCAATAATAGACTTTGGATGGATGATGACTTTGGGGTTGATAGTTTCATTGTTAGTAACTTTTTTGTTATTACCTTCTTTGCTTAATATATTTTCATCAGATAACGAGCTTAATATAAAAGATACAGAAAAATCTTTTATTACTTCAACATTAAGTTCTTTTACAAAAAAAAATGAAATTTTAATTTTCGGATCTACCATATTAATAATTTTATTTAGTATAATTGGTATTTCAAAACTAGAAGTTGAAAATAGCTTTATAAATTATTTTGATAAAGAAACTGAAATTTATAAAGGAATGAAAAAAATTGATGATGATTTAGGTGGAACAACCCCATTAAATATTATTTTAAAATTTCCAACTAAACAAAAAGAAAATGAAGATGATGAATTTTCTGAATGGGAAGAAGAAAGTGAATCTAGCGAAGAAAAAGCAAAATACTGGTTTACAAGAGATAAGATGGACAAAATTATTAAAGTCCACGATTACTTAGACTCTCTTCCAGAAATAGGAAAAGTTCTCTCTTTTGGATCTATTTTAAGAGTTGCCGAAGATTTAAATAATAAAGAATTACAAAGTCTTGAAATAGCGGTTTTATATAGCAAAATACCAAAATCATTAAAAAAGGAAATTGTTATACCTTATATCTCAGTAGACAAAGATGAAGCAAGAATAAGTGTAAGAATAAAAGATTCATTAGAAAATTTAAGGAGAAATGATTTAATTAAAAAAATAAACTCTGAGCTAAATACAAAATTAGGTTTTGAAAAAAGTGAGTATAAATTAACGGGTGTACTAATTTTGTTTAATAATTTGCTACAAAGTTTATTTAAGTCTCAAATACTTACATTGGGTATAGTAATGCTTGGAATATTTTTGATGTTTTTTATTTTATTCAGAAATATAGCTCTTTCTTTCATAGGTGTAGTTCCAAACTTCATAGCTGCTTTTTTTATTCTCGGCATAATTGGTTTGCTGGGTATTCCACTAGATATGATGACCATAACTATTGCTGCCATTACTATAGGTATAGCAGTAGATAATAGTATTCATTACATTTATAGATTTAAAGAGGAATTTAGTAAAATAAATAATTATGATAAAACATTAGATAGATGCCATAGTACTGTAGGTATAGCAATTTTAAATACTTCAATAACTATCGTGTTTGGTTTTTCAATTTTAGTGTTGTCAAATTTTATTCCTACTATTTATTTTGGTGTGTTTACTGGAATAGCTATGTTGCTAGCCATGATTTCAGTTTTAACTTTGTTGCCAAAATTAATATTAACATTTAAGCCTTTTGGTAATGAAGCTAATAAAATTATATAATGATTGAATTTATAGGTAATTTTTTTGATAGTTTAAATTTATTAGATTTGTTATTTTCAATAATTTTAATTTATAGTATTATTCAATGTTTCATAAAGGGCTTTGCATTAAGTCTAATGTCATTTATGAAGTGGATCGTATCCACAATTATTACAATCATACTAGTTCCAAAATTTCAACCAATTGTAAGTGAGTTTATTGACTCGGAATTCATTAATAATGTTGGGTTAGGAGTCGCAATATTCATTTTTACTCTTTTTATAACAATATTAATTGGTAAATCGCTCGGTAGAGCAGTAACTTGGACTGGTGTAGGTTCTATAGATAAAGCTTTTGGATTTTTATTTGGATTTTTTAAAGGCTATGTTGTTACTGTTTGTTTGTTTTCAATCTTTAATTGGTTTTATCCTTATCAAAATTGGGGTATATCAGCTGAAGATGCAATTTCGTTTAACTTAATTAATAAAGGCAGTAAAATCTTAATAGAGGAATTTCCTTCAAGCGAAGATTTTATTGATACTAAAGAAAAAATTGAAAATATTTAATTCAGATAAATTACGGGAAGAGTGTGGTATTTTTGGTATATCAAACCACGAAGATGCATCTGCGTTAGTGGCTTTAGGATTGCATGCCTTACAACATAGAGGACAAGAAGGATGTGGAATAGTATCTTTTGATGGAAAAAATTATCATTCAGAAAAGAGACAGGGTTTAGTTGGAGATCATTTTACTGACTCTCAGACATTAAAGAAGTTACCTGGTAATTTTTCAATAGGCCATAACAGGTACTCAACAACTGGTGAAACTTCTCTTAGAAATATTCAACCTTTTTTTGCAGACTTGCATATGGGTGGATTAAGTGTTGCACATAATGGCAATTTAACAAATGCATTATCATTGAGAGAATTATTAGTAAAAGATGGTGCTATTTTTAGAACAACAAGTGATACTGAAACAATTGTTCAACTTATAGCAAAATCAGAAAGGATTAAATTTACCGATAAATTAATTGACACATTATTTCAAATCCAAGGTGGTTATTCCTTAGTGTTAATGACAAATAAAAAATTAGTTGGAGTGAGAGATCCATTCGGTATTAGACCTTTAGTGATAGGTAAATTAAAAAACTCGTACATTTTTGCATCTGAAACATGTGCGCTTGATATAGTTGGAGCAAGTTTTATAAGAGAAGTAGAGAATGGAGAAATCGTAATAATTGAAAACGAAAAATTAAAATCAATAAAGCCATTTCCAAAACAAAAACCTAGACCTTGTATTTTTGAATATATTTACTTTGCGCGACCTGATAGTCTGATTAATAATAAATGTGCTTACGAGTATAGAAAAAATCTTGGTTCTGAATTAGCTAAAGAAACTGACCTAAAAGCAGATTTAGTTGTTCCTGTTCCAGACTCTGGAGTGCCTGCAGCTTTAGGGTACGCTGAACAATCAAAAAAAAAATTTGAATTAGGATTGATTAGAAATCATTATGTGGGCAGAACTTTTATTGAGCCAACACAAAATATAAGAAGTTTAGGAGTGAAACTAAAATTAAGTTCCACTAAAACAATAGTAAATAATAAATCCATTGTTTTAATTGATGACTCGTTAGTAAGAGGAACTACATGTCATAAAATTGTAAAAATGCTTTACGAGAGTGGCGCAAAGGAAGTTCATGTTAGAATTGCATGCCCAGAAATAAAATATCCAGATTTTTATGGTGTTGATATGCCAACTAAAGAAGAACTGTTAGCTCATAAAAAAAATAATCAAGAAATGTGTGATCACATAAAAGCAAAAAGTTTAAAATTTTTAAGTTTGAGTGGACTTTATAAGGCTCTAATTGGGGAAAAAAGAAACCCAAGTTACCCTCAATATAGTGATCATTATTTTACTGGAGACTATCCAATTAAACCGCATGACAATCTTAAAGGTTTTAAGATTAAACAACTTTCATTGTTAAGTGGAAAATCAAATAATTAATCTACAATAGATAATTTATTTTTAACATTTATATACATTAAAAAATTATCAATAAATAATGGTTGAGACTTTATCTTTGTTGGCAATTTGTTAATTTTTTCGAGAGTACCATTTAAATTATATTTCAAAATATAAGAATTTTTTAAAAAGACAAATATTTTACCATTTGCTAACATCATTGTCTTAAATTTAACTTTTTTCTTTTTTGTATCTAGAAACTCTGCAATTTGCTGATTTATGTCATATGAATAATTAATTTTGGCATTTCTTAAATTCAAAGAAATTAATAAATTATTTTTAGTTATTAAGAATAAATTATTATCTAAAATTATAGGTTTGATTTTGGATGGAGCATTTATTTTGTAAATGATTGAGCCTGATATCAAATCAATTACATATGTAAAATTATTTGAAGATACTATGATTTTTTCTTCGTCACTAACAATCTGGTTTCCAAAAAATAGATTGCTAGGATTTAAGTCTAAAGATTGATTTAAATTTATAAACCAATTTATTCTTAAAGATTCTTTATCAAAAGAATACAAAGAACCATAAGTATTCAAAAATAATAATGATTTATTATTCAAAGATAAATTATTAATAAATTGATTTTTTATAGCTATTTCTTCTGTTGGAATTAATTTTAGTGAATCACCGTTTTTTTTATTAATAAAAAATAAATTATTATTTTGATTAGAAGCTATAAGTTTGTCTCCAAATAATTTCAAATTTGAACTAAATGGTATTTTAAAATTTTTCGCCCACAAAATTTTGTTTCTAACATAATCAAAAGCATACAAGTACCCAATATTATCTGAAATATATATTACATTATCTTCAACTATATGGTTTAAAATTTTGTCAATTTTTTTATATTTTTTTTTATAAAAATTAAATTTTGATATTACTTTACTTTTACTTACTGAATATACGATTATATTTCCCTTAAAATCATTTACTATTAAATTATTATTTTCGAACAATATAAAATTATTTAATTTATAGCGTGTTAATTTTTTACTTTTAAAGATTAGTTGATTTGAGTCGTTATATTTAAAATTTTTATAATTATTGGTTTTATCATAAAAAATATCTTTCCATTCAGAATTGTTAATTAAATTAATTTTATTTAGTTTAAAATCTTTATCTGCTGTAATTTGCTTATCAAATAAAACATTGGTTGATGATAATGTTTGAAATTCTTTGAATGGTTCATTTTTTTCATTTTTAATATTTTCACCCTTCCATATGCCACTTTTGTTATCAAAGGAACAACTTTGAATAAATATTAAAATTATTATACTGCAAAATAACTTCATCTAGAAATTGTCTTTTTAATTAGCAAGGATTTCTTTTGATAAATTTTTTAATTTTGAATTTTGATCTACAAGATCCTTTAATATTTTTTTTCCCTCTGTAGCTTCTAAATTTTTAATTAAATATAATGCCTTTTTAAAAGAAATTAGGTCTTTTAGTTCTTTAGATAAGCTTATTTCTTCCACAGTTGTAAAATAATATAAAATTTTCTTTTTATCTAAAATTAATTCTTTCTCTAAAACAGTATTTAACGCTAGTATTGAATAAAATTTATTTTTATTGAGAATTATTTCTTCATACAATTCTATTGATTTTTCTTTCTCTTTACTAGTTAAGTACAACCCAGCTTTTATATATTTTTCTGCGGTAAGGTTGTTTTGTTTTTTATTATCAATTTTTAAAAAAATTATTGTAATTAATATAGTTAACAAAACAATGATTAACGAATAAATTTTTAATTTATTCGAATTATAAAAAGTTAATAATTTCTCTTTTAGACTAATTTTGTTATTTACGTTTTGATCCATTTAAAAAATTTTTTTTTGAAGGAAATTTCTTTAATTTTACATCTCTAGTATATTTTTTTACAGCTTTTTCAATTATTCTATTAAGGTTTGCATATTTTTTAACAAATTTTGGATAAAAACCACTTAAACCCAACATATCGTCTGTTACAAGTATTTGACCATCACAAAAAATGGATGAACCTATGCCTATAGTTGGTATCTTTAATTCGCTTGTAATTAGTTTTGAAGCTTTAGGTGATAAACATTCAAGCACTATTGAAAAAGCACCAGCTTTTTGAATTGAGTGAGCTTCTTTTAACAGTTTATTTATTGATACATCTGAATTGCCTTCTATTTTAAATTTTTTTTTAAATTGTGGCGTGTAACCTATATGACCCATTACTGGAATTTTTTTTTTTACTAATTTTTCTATTATTTTAAAATTTTTATTATTACTTTCTAATTTAACTGCATCACAACCAGTTTCCTTCATAATTAGTTTAGCATTTTTTTCAGCTACACTTTGATTTCTGTATGTGTTTTTTGGCATATCTGCTACTAATAAAGAATTCTTGGTACCTTTTCTAACACTTAAAGTATGCTGAATAATATTATTTAATGTCATCTTATTTGTATTTTTGTATCCATATAAAACATTAGCCATTGAGTCTCCTACTAAAATTATATCACAAAATTTATCTAAAATTTTTGCAATACTTTTGGAGTAAGCTGTCAAACTAACAATTTTATGTTTATTTTTTTTTAATAAAATTTTTTTAATCTTCTTATTCATTATTCTAATTCAATCGTGCTTGGAGGTTTTGATGTTATATCATAAACTACTCTATTAATACCTTTTACATTATTGATAATTTTATTTGAAATTTCATCTAAAAATTTTTTTTGGAAATTAAAATAATCGGCTGACATACCGTCTTCAGAAATTACAGCTCTTAATAAGCATATATTTTCATATGTCCTTGAGTCTCCCATCACTCCGACAGTTTTTATTGGCAATAGAGCAGCGTATGCTTGCCAAATTTTATTATAAAGATTGTGTTTAATAAGCTCATTTATATATATATAATCAGCTTCCTGGAGAATCTTTATTTTTTTTAAAGTAATATTTCCAATTATCCTGATTGCTAAACCTGGTCCTGGAAACGGATGTTTAAAATTTATACCTTTAATTAAACCCAATGATTTTCCTAGAATTCTTACTTCGTCTTTAAAAAATTCTTTGAGTGGTTCAATTAACGTTAAATTCATTTTTTTTGGAAGACCTCCTACGTTGTGATGAGATTTAATCTTAGAAGTTTTGCTTCCTGTAGAAGATTTACTTTCAATAATATCAGGGTACAATGTTCCTTGAGCTAGAAATTTTATATTTTTATATTTTTTAGCTTCTTTTTCAAAAATTTTAATAAATAGATTTCCAATTATTTTTCTTTTTTTTTCCGGTTCTGAAACATTTTTTAGTTTTGATAAAAATATATTTGATGCATTAATTAATTTTACATTTATTTTGTATCTATTTTTAAAAATTTTATAGGTATATTTAAACTCATCTTTTCTCATTAGCCCTGTGTCAACCATTATGCAAATAAGATTTTTTTTAATAGCTTTATTAATTAGTAGTGTAACTACGCTGCTATCTACGCCCCCGGATAAAGCACAAATAACCTTATTATTTTTTACAGTTTTTTTTATTTCACTGAGTAAAAATTTTTTTTGGAAGGATATATTCCATTTTTTTTTAAGTTTACAAATATTAAATAAAAAATTTTTAAATATTTGTATTCCATTTTTAGTATGCGTTATTTCTGGGTGGAATTGGACACCATAAATTTTATTTTTTACATTTTCTATAACAGTAAATTTCGATTCTTTAGTAGATGCAATAACATTAAAGTTTTTTGGCATTTTTATAACAGCGTCTTCATGACTCATCCAAACATCTGTCGATGATGTGAAAAAATTTTTAGTTAATAACGAATTTTTTTTTTTATATAAAATTGCTCTTCCAAATTCTCTTTTTTTGTTTGAAGATTTTATTTTACCGCCAAATAATTTAGATATTAGTTGTAAACCGTAACAAATACCCAAAATTGGTATATTTTTTTTTAATATTTCTTTGGGAACAGTTTGAAATTTATTTTTTGTTACCGTTGATGGGCCTCCTGAAAATATAATACCTTTAATGTTTTTGTATTCTTTTAATTCATTGATTTTAGTTGACGAAATTATTTCAGAGTAAACACCTAAGTCTCGTATTCTTCTTGCAATTAATTTTGTTACTTGAGACCCAAAGTCGATAATTAATACTTTATCTTTGTCTTTGTAAAACTCCATTTACTTTTTAGACAAATTTTCAATTTTAATTTTTAGTTTATTACTCTTGTCGCAAAACTTATTGCACAAAGAAATGAGTTTATCATTTAATTCTTTACTTTTTTTGTAATCTGATGAATCCAGTTTTAGCTTAGCTAAATTAAAGATAGCTTCTTCATTTTTTGGGTTGAGTAATATTACTGTATTTAAGTTTTGTTCTTCTAAATTTTTTTTTTCTAAATTATTAAATATTTTCGATAAATATAAATATGATAACTCACTTTTAGGATTATTAACTATGTCCTGTTCAAATTTAAATTTTGCTTTTTGAAATTTTTTACTTTTAAAAAAATCTACACCTTCCTGAAAATAAGTATTTTTTGCAAAGAGTGGGTTTGAGATTAAAAATACTAAGAATAATAGTTTGATTATTTTTATCATTATAATTTATAATTTATTGTTTTTTGTGTAATTTCTACACTATGCACCATACTTTCATAAAATCCAGCTTTAGTAATTTTAACAAATCTTGCTCGTTTTCTTATTTCGCTTAAATTTTTAGCTCCAATATATCCCATTGAAGATCTTAAGCCCCCTTGCAATTGGTAAATAATTTTTGAAACTCTTCCTTTGTATTCAACTCTACCCTCTACCCCCTCTGGTACAAATTTAGATTTATCTTTGTGGTTTTTTTGAAAATATCTACTAGCCGATCCAGAGGACATTGCCCCTATAGACCCCATTCCTCTATATTGTTTGTAAGTTTTGCCTTTGAATTTAAATTTTTTACCAGGGCTTTCATCTGTTCCAGCAAAAATAGAACCCATCATGATAGCGTCTGCTCCTGCTGCTAGTGCTTTTGCTATATCTCCTGAAAATTTAATGCCTCCATCTGAAATAATTTTAATTTTTTTTTTCTTTAAGGCTTTTTTAACTTCTATTATTGCAGAAATTTGTGGAACCCCTATTCCTGCAACCATTCTTGTAGTGCAAATAGAACCAGGACCTATTCCAACTTTTATTATATCAGCTCCACACTCATATAGCCTTAAAGCTGCTTCGCCCGTAGCTATGTTCCCCACACAAATTGGAATTTTAAAATTCATTTTTTTTAATCTTGTCAAAACTTTTAAAACTTTTGAACTATGTCCATGAGCAGTATCAATTACTATTAAATCAACTCCATTATCATACAATGATTTTGCTCTATCTATATCCTCTACATTGGTTCCGATAGCGGCCCCTACTAAAAGTTTTTTTTTTTTTACTTTTAATATCTCTTGTGATTGGTTTTTTATTTTTAAATTTCTATGAATCACACCTATACCTCCCGCAATTGCCATCGCTATTGCCATGCTAGACTCTGTCACTGTATCCATTGCCGAAGATAAAAAAGGAGATTTTAAAGTTATGTTATTAGTTAAATTCAGAGAAATATTTGTATTCACTGGAAGAATTTCCGAATATCTCGGAAGTATTAAAACATCGTCAAAAGTTAAAGCTTCTTTTATTAATCCCATATAAACTTGTATACAATTATTGAAATTTATAAAGACTTTAAAATCTCACAGTGTAAATAAGTTTCTTTAGACTCCCTTCTACTGGACTCAGGTTTAAAAAAATTCACATTTTTAAATATCGATTTAGCTAGATTTTTAACCTCAATGAAGTCTTCACCCATAAATAATTTTGAAACTAGTACACCTTTAGGTTTAAGCGTAGTTTTTGAAAAATTAATGAGACTTGCACATAATTGATTTGTTCTTATTGAGTCTAATGATTTATTTCCAGTCGTATCAGCTGCCATATCTGATATTATTACATCTAATTTATCATTAAAATACTCTACAACCATATCTTTAGTTTTTTTTTCAAAAATATCGTTTTTTAAAAATTTTACATTTTTTATTGGCTCCATATCTTTAATATCAACAGATAATATTTTTCCACTCGCAATAATTTTAGTCGCAACTTGTGACCATCCTCCAGGAGAAGATCCTAAATCTAATAAATTACTATTTTTTTTTATAAATTTAAATTTTTTGTTTAATTCAATTAATTTAAAAGAAGCCCGTGAGCGATATCCAAGTGTTTTAGATTTTTTAAAGAATTGATCTCTATGTTGCTTAATTTTCCAAGAATTGCTTTTTTTAATTCTTTTTGATTTTTTCATTACAAAATATCTTCGTGATCATCATCTGATATTTTTTTTAAATTTTTTTTATTCAAATTATTATAAACAATTACACTCAAAGGTATTGAAAATAAGTAAACAGCTCCAAAAGCTAAAAGCGTTTCTAAAGTATAAAATAATAATGCAATAAAAATTATGCCAATCCCAAGCAATAAAAATATTGTTATTTTTGGAGAAATTGAAATTTTTTTTAATGATAGAGTAGGAATTTTACTTACCAACAACATCGCAATGATAACGGTTAAATATGGTGTTACAATTTTAATATTTAAACCTAAATTTATGTTCGTTAATTCATATATTAGTGGCATTAAAATTAATAATCCACCAGCAGGAGAAGGAACGCCTTCAAAGAAATTATTTTTCCATTTTTGACTTTCTTCTAATTTGGTCAAATTAAATCTTGCCAATCTTATGACGCAACATACTGAATAAATTAATGCTATAGCCCAACCCAATTTACCGTAACTATTTAAATTCCAAAAATATAAGACAAAAACTGGGGCAATACCAAAGCTAACAAAATCAGTTAGGGAGTCTAATTCTTTTCCAAATTCAGATGTTCCTTTTATTAATCTTGCTATTCTTCCATCCAACGCGTCTAAGATAGCTGCAATTAAAATAAAATTCACTGCTAACACATAATTACCTTCTATTGAAAATTTTATCGAGCTTATGCCTAAACAAACTCCTCCCAAAGTTAAAATATTTGGTAATAAATATCTAGTTTTTTTTGATGGAACTAATTTAAATTTTTTATTTTCTTCCATTAATCACAAGCTATTAAACTTTCACCAGCTACTACGTTTTGTCCAATTTTTGCTAATACTTTTTTGTTTTTAAAATAAATATCAACTCTGCTACCAAATCGTATCATTCCAACTCTTTCCCCTTGCTTTAAATCCTGACCTTGTTCAACTTCACAAACTATTCTTCTTGCTATTAAACCTGCTATTTGAACAATTATAATTTCTTCGCCATTTTTTAATTTTATTTTGAAATAGTTTCTCTCATTTTCGTCACTAGCTTTATCTAAAGATGCATTTAAAAATTTTCCTGGCTTGTAATAAATTTCTTCGACTATTCCAGATGAAGGCACACGGTTAACGTGACAATTAAATACATTCATAAATACACTTACCCTTGTAAATGATGTATTTTCTAATCTTAGTTCTTCTGGCCCTGATTTTTCTGAAATATCTGTAATTAACCCATCTGCTGGACTTACAAAATAGGTGTCATTATTGATTGAATATCTTTCTGGATCCCTAAAAAAATAGTAAACCCATACGGTTACTAATATAAATAAAAAACCTAAAAATTTTGAGAAAAACAAAACTATAAATGTAGCTAAAATTGAAATAGCTAAAAATTTATATCCTTCTTTGTGTATCTTTGGAAAAATTGTGTTAAACATAATTAATAGTTTGATAATTTTTTCTTAATATGTATAAAAATCTCAGTTAATCAATCTATATTTTATGGCAAAAATTAAAGTTAAAAACCCAGTAGTTGAGCTAGATGGCGATGAAATGACAAGAATAATATGGTCGTTTATCAAAGATAAGCTTATTAAACCCTATCTGGACGTAAATCTCAAATATTATGATCTTGGAATGGAAAGTAGAGATAAAACTAATGATCAAATAACTATTGATGCTGCAAATTCAATAAAGCAGTATGGTGTAGGCGTAAAATGCGCAACTATTACTCCCGATGAAGCTAGGGTAGAAGAATTTAAATTAAAAAAAATGTGGAGATCACCTAATGGAACAATACGAAATATATTAGGCGGAACAGTTTTTAGAGAACCAATCATTTGTAAAAATGTTCCAAAATTAGTACCAGGTTGGATGCATCCAATTGTAATCGGTAGACATGCTTTTGGTGATCAGTATCGTGCAACTGATTTTTTAATTCCAGGAGAAGGAAAGATGGAAGTTAAATGGACCTCTAAAGATGGTAAAGATAAAAAAGAATTTGAAGTATTTAATTTTACTGGGCCTGGCATCGCTCTTTCAATGTACAATTTAGATGACTCTATTAAGAATTTTGCTAGAGCTTGTATGAATTATGGATTAGAAAGAAAATGGCCAGTTTATTTATCAACTAAAAATACTATCTTAAAGGCTTATGACGGTAGATTTAAAGATTTATTTCAAGAAGTATTTGAAAAAGAATTTAAGGAAAAATTTGATACAGCTTCTATAATATATGAGCATAGACTAATCGACGATATGGTTGCTTGTGCAATGAAATGGAGCGGAGGTTATGTTTGGGCTTGCAAAAACTACGACGGAGATGTTCAATCAGATACAGTTGCGCAAGGATTTGGTTCTTTAGGATTAATGACAAGTGTTTTAATGACACCAGATGGCAAAACAGTTGAGTCAGAGGCAGCTCATGGAACTGTCACTAGACATTATAGGATGCATCAACAAGGTAAAGAAACTTCCACTAATCCCATTGCTTCAATTTTTGCATGGACAAGAGGTTTAGCACATAGAGGAAAATTAGATAACAACGAAGAATTAATAAAATTTGCTTCAACTTTAGAAAAAGTTTGTGTTGAAACTGTAGAAAGTGGATCTATGACAAAGGATCTAGCAATACTAATTGATAAATCAGCAAAATATTTAACAACAAATCAATTTTTAGAAGCAATAGATAGTAATCTTAAAAAAAAACTTAACTAATCTTTTTTAATACAGCTTGGAAAGCCTCTTCAATTTTATTTTCATTATCACCGCCTGCTTGAGCAAAATCTTTTCTACCTCCGCCACCTTTTCCGCCTAATATAGAAGAAGCTACTTTAACTAACTCTACAGCATCAAATTTTTTAATTAAATCTTTTGTTACACCAACTGAAACACCTACTTTTCCATCAAGGATAGAAAAAATAATCAAAACTCCTTTTTTAATATCTTTTTTCCCTGCATCAACAATTGTTCTTAATTCTTTGGAAGGTAAATTTTTTATTGTTTGATATCTAAATGTAAAATTACCAATTTTATTATCTTTAATAATATTTTTATTTTTATCTTTAATGATATTTGCTACATTAGCCTGATCTAATTGTTTTTTTAAATCTTTTAAATTTTCAGAACTACTTAAATCAGTTTTATAATTTGGTTTAATTTTTAAGTTCTCTAATTCTTTTTTTATATCTTTAATTTCTTCAATAAGTTTATTTTCTTGGGTGGATTTAGATTGCTTTAGATTTTTTTCATACTTTTCAAGTTGCTCAGCTCTTAGAGCTTCTACACGTCTTACACCTGAGGCTATTGATGACTGGCTTATTATTTTAAATTTTCCTATTTCCTTTGTATTGGCTACATGTGTCCCTCCACATAATTCTGTTGAAAAATGTTTATTATTCTCATTTCCCATTGATAAAACACGTACTTCATCACCATATTTTTCTCCAAATAATGCTAGGGCACCATTATCTACAGCTTCTTTAGGGGTCATTATTCGAGTTTTTACATCAGTAGAATTAGAAACCATATCATTTACTAAATTTTCAATTTTAGTTATTTCGCTTTTCTCAATCGGTTTATTATGACTGAAATCAAACCTTAGTTTTTCTGGGCTAACTAAGGAACCTTTTTGAGTAACATGCTTACCTAAAGTTCTTCTTAAGGCTTCATGTAATAAATGAGTAGCAGAGTGATATGCCTTAGCATCTTTTCTTCTTTTTACATCTATTTCTAAATTAACATTATCACCCACTTTTATTGAACCCTTTGAGACTTTTCCAACGTGAACATGAAGATCACCCATTTTTTTTTGTGTATCTAAAACATTGATTTTTCCTGTTGATGTTTCAATCACACCCTGATCTCCGACTTGACCACCAGATTCTGCATA